>TARA_R110000765_G_scaffold15941_7_pt1 | contig 40395 bp, 37 predicted proteins | sample TARA_R110000765 | Tara Oceans TARA_R110000765 (sample SAMEA4398168) | marine metagenome | biome: Polar Biome; feature: [MES] marine water layer (ENVO:01000295) within the mesopelagic zone...; material: water (ENVO:00002006), including particulate matter (ENVO:01000060) such as...... | reverse complement strand
TCTATGTACTGAGCTCTATGTACTGAGCTGGGCTATGTTAGGAAAATAAACCTCATAACGCAACTTAATTTAACCAAAATACAAGCAGTTGCTCATTTAACACACAACCGGTATTAAGTTTACTTATTCTTATTCAACTCAGCATTAAAGTTCAACATGCGATCAAGTGATTTCAGTGCACCTGTACGCAGTTTCATATCAACAAACACCTCTCGACCTTCAGGGTTTAATAATGCTTGTTCAATTTCCTTCAAACCATTCATTGCCATCCAAGGACAATGCGCACAACTTTTACAAGTAGCGCCTTCACCTGCAGTAGGTGCTTCAAAAAACTCTTTATCAGGACATAACTGCTGCATTTTGTAAAAAATGCCGCGATCAGTAGCCACAATGAATTTTTTATTTGGGAGTTCTTGCGCCGCTTTAATTAATTGGCTGGTAGAACCTACTGAGTCAGCAAGATCAATTATCTCTGCAGGTGACTCAGGGTGGACAAGTACAGCGGCATCTGGATGAAGCGCCTTCATGTCTATTAGAGCTTTGGTTTTAAACTCGTCATGAACAATACATGCTCCTTGCCACATTAGCATATCAGCACCAGTTTGCTTCTCAATATATGCGCCTAGGTGACGATCTGGGCCCCAAATGATTTTCTCACCTAAGTCATCAAGGTGTTCAACAATTTCTAAAGCACATGACGATGTTACTATCCAATCAGCTCGGGCTTTAACAGCAGTAGATGTATTAGCATACACAACAACAGTTCGGTCTGGGTGTTGATCACAAAAAGCATTAAACTCTTCAATTGGACAGCCTAAGTCAAGCGAACACGTAGCCTCCAATGTTGGCATTACTACTGTCTTTTCAGGCGTAAGTACTTTAGCTGTCTCTCCCATAAAGCGAACACCAGCGACGATAAGTGTATCTGCTGGATGGTGGTTACCAAATCTTGCCATTTCTAATGAGTCAGCAACACAACCACCTGTTTCTTCTGCTAATGCTTGAATTTCTGGATCAGTATAGTAATGCGCGACAAGCACAGCGTTTTTTTCTTTCAATAATATCTTGATACGTGCTTTATACTCTTCACGCTCTACATCACTTAAAGGAGTAGGCTTTTTCGGAAATTGAAAGTCAAAGTCAACGGCTAAATTTGCTTGGGTCATATGTATTCTCAATGAGTACCTTAAAAAACGTGAGAATTATAAGGTATAGAAGAATAAAAGTGTACTATGAATATGCCTAAGAGTAGATCTGATTAAGCTAAGTAATAATGATTCAGTGAGGTTAAATATTATTGAGTAATATTAAATTAGAGTGGTGTTCGAATACTTGGAGGTATTGTAGATAAATATGATGATTAAAAGTGGTCGGTCGTGAAGGATTTGAACCTTCGACAAATTGGTTAAAAGCCAACTGCTCTACCAACTGAGCTAACGACCGATAAACTACTTTTAATTTTTAGAACGAAATTGCAAGCTGCCAATTTCTTTATCACTTATACTTAATAACATATTAAGAAAAGTGGTCGGTCGTGAAGGATTTGAACCTTCGACAAATTGGTTAAAAGCCAACTGCTCTACCAACTGAGCTAACGACCGGTATTTGTTTTGCGTTGTCCTACTTGGTCAACGCGGGGCATATAATACTCATAATTTTTTTAAGTGCAACAACAATCTTCCCCTTTTTCCAACTTTATTGTTTGTTCGAACAAAAAGTCAGCAAAGCGTGCAAGTTATCAGCAATAATTATGGTTTTAAGTTTTTTAATCTTGGTTGTGCAAGTTTTGCTGCACTAGAATTTGGATACTCTGCCATGAGTTTCTTATAAACCGCAATCGCTTTATCTTGGTTATTTTCTTTTTGTTCAACCATTGCAAGCTTCAACATTGCGTCACTACGTTTACTAGAATCAGGATAATTATTCACGACAACATCAAATTCTTGACGTGCTTTGCCTAATTCGCCTTTATTAAACAATAGTTGACCTAACCAATAATGTGCATTGGCTGCATAACTTGAGTTAGGGTACCTTTGATTGAACGCTTCAAACTCTGGAATAGCTTGTTCATAACGTTTATCTTTTAAGACCATATTCACAGCGCGATCATAGGCTTCATTTTCAGTTAAATTATTACTGTAATTTGCCTGGCCAGAACCAGTTGAAGCTGCACTAATTGTTGCCGGTATTTGATTCGCGGGCTTTAACGCTTCAGAGACTCGACGATCAAGCTCTTGATACAACTCACGTTGACGATCAAGTACCTGACTTAACTGATAGGTGTGTAACTCTGTAATGCCACGTAGCTCATTAACTTCATTTTGTAACTCATCAAGTTGTCTTTGTACATTGACTTGCGCACGGTTACGGGCATCAAGCTTACGTTCAAGACTAACAAGCTGATCACTTAAGCTTGATTTGGCACCACTAGTGGACGTGCCTGCGTTAATTTCAATAACAGGAGCAGGTTCAGCTGCTACTGCCAAATTGGCAGCAACAGCAAACGACATCCCGAATAGAATACTATTGGGTTTCATTTAATTACCTGATTAATAGACCAATACTGCACGACGGTTTTTAGCAAACGCGCCTTCGCTACGATCTTTAACCATTGGCTTTTCTTCACCGTAGCTAACTGTACTAAGTTGTGAAGCTGAAACGCCCATGTTTTCTAAAAACGTTTCAATAGATTTTGCACGACGCTCGCCTAATGCAATGTTGTATTCAGGTGTACCGCGCTCATCTGCATGGCCTTCAATTAATACATTTACATTAGAGTTTTCGTTAAGAAATTTTGCATGCGCTTCAAGAATCGCAGCAAAGTCACCACTTACTGAAGATTTATCAAAATCAAAGTAAACGATATGTTCTGAACGAAGCTTTTCAATTTCTTGACGTTTTTTAGCTTCAATAGCGTCAGCACGTTGCATTGCTTCAACTTTTACACGCTCTGCATCGTCACGAGCTTTTTGTTCTGCCATAGCAGCTTGGTTATTCTGCATTGCACTAGCATCTTCACTAGCTGTGTCAGACGAACTACAAGCTGATAAAGCCATGATAGGTAAAACAACTGCTAAGGCTTTTACTGTTTTATTAAAGCGCATTTTATGTGTCCTTATTATTTATAAATTAAAGTTATTAATATTTATTATAAAAATGGTGACCATGAAGGTGACTTCACTTCGCCATTAAGTGCTGGCAATCTTGCCTTAAACCTTCCATCTACGGAAACTAAACTTAGTACCTGACGGTTATTGTGTAAAGTACTATAAATAATCATACCACCGTTAGGTGAAATACTAGGGGACTCATCTAAGCGTGTTGATGTTAACACTTGGAAAATCCCAGAATCAAATTCTTGTTTGGCTAGATGATACTTGCCGCGTGTGCGATTTACCATCACTAATTGTCGACCATCTGGTGTTAATGAGCCACCTAGATTCATTTCGCCGTCAAATGTTAGCCTTCTAACTTTGCCATCGACTAAATTTACGCGATATAACTGCGCTTTTCCACCACGTTCTGAACTAAATATTAATGAATTACCATCTGGTGTCCAGCTTGGTTCTGTATCAATAGCACGATGACGCGTTATGCGACGCAATTTTTTAGTTGCAACATTCATAACATAAAGCTCTGGATTACCATCTTTGGATAATACCATTGCTAAACTTTTACCATCAGGTGACCATTTTGGAGCACTGTTAATACCTTCAAACGAACTGATTAAATTACGTTGTCCAGAGTATATGTCAATAATATGAATTTGTGCTTGTCTGTTTTCAAACGTTACATAAGCTAATTGGTTACCACTTGGATGCCAAGCAGGTGACATTAACGGTTCTCTAGAGCTTAATAAAACATGTTCGTTAAAACCATCATAATCAGCAACCACTAACTGATATGGGTATTCACCTTCATCACGAACAATAACGTAGGCAATTTTTGTTAAAAATGCGCCGCGTGTCCCTGTCAGTTTTTCATACACAACATCACTAATACGGTGAGCATAGCGACGAAATTGGTCGGCTCCGACTTCTACCGTGCTTTCATCAAGTATATGATCAGAGGTGCCAACTAACTCGCCGTTACTTAACATTTGAGTTTCGCCGCCAGTCACTTGTCCACGAATAACGTCAACAAGCTGATATTTAATTTTATAACGACCTATTGAGGTTTCACTAACCTCACCAATGACAACAGCTTCAACGCCCTCGCTTGCCCATGCAGCATAATCAATTTGACTATCATCATTAGGGGCTTGTGGAAAACGAGACTCGTTAATGGGATTAAACTTACCGCTGCGCAGTAAATCATCACTGATCACTTTTGATAAACGCTCTGGCATTACACCAACACCTGTCCATTTGAATGGCACAACAGCAATTGGTCGAGCGCTATCTATACCTTCTGTGATAACAATTTCTAGGGTTGCTAAGGCTTGTTTTGATAACAAAGAAGCAAAGAATAGTAAAAATAAAGTTACTTTTTTCATAGAGTTGGTTATTTTCCTAATTTATACAAAAGCTTAATTAAATTTGTCAGGTGCTACTGTTAAACTGATTGTTCTCATTTCTCGAAATATTTCAGGGTCTTTAGAAACGGGTAAAGTACCTGCTTTATAAACAGCTGTTTTTGCCGCTTCACAAACTCTTCTATCACCCTGACCTGTAACTACATTAGTAACAAAGCCTGATGGTGCAAGACTTATAGTTAATTTACAAGACTTACCTTCCATAGTACTACGATCTGTAATTAAATTGCGTTTAATCGTTTGTGTAATTAATGCGGTAAATCGGCCAATTTCAGTCATCATTTGTTGTCGCCTTGCTTGTTGACGACTTGCCATTTCTTCAGCCATTTGTTGCTCAATTAACTCTTGCTGAGCCGCACGCTCACGTGCTTCTTGTTCTTTACGCTTTTGTTCAGCTGCTTTCTTTTTACGTAAATCATCCGCTTTTTTAGCTACTTTTTCTTCTTTTATACGTTCCGCTTTAGCTTTTGCGGCAGCTTCATCAGCTTGTTGTTTTTCAAGTATTTTTTGTTTACGAAGTTTATCGGCCGCATTTGCTTTAGCTTTTTTAGCCGCAATATCGGCCGCTTTTTTCTCTTGTGCTTTTTTCTTTCTTTCACGCTCAAGCGTTTTAATGCGTTTTTCTTCGTTCAATTTTTTTGTTTTAGCCGCGGCAATACTGTCTTCAAGTTCTTTAAGCTTGCGTGCTTTATCAGCGTCTTGCTTTTTTAACTTATTTATTTGTGCATCAACGGTACTTTTTTCAACAAGTACCGCTTGAATAGGTTCAATTTGTACCGCGCTTGGTGTTGGTTTAGGTGGCGTTGAAAAATCGCCCCAGAGCAACACCACAGCAAGCCCTACATGAATCGCAACACTTAACGCTAACGGGGTAGAATCCTTCAGTGACACTACTTACTCTCCGGACTATCAGTCATTAAACCAACCGAAGGTACACCTGCTACTTTTTGCAATAAAACCATTAGTTGGATCACGGCATCATAGGAAACAGCACCATCACCATTAACAACAACAGGTGTGTCAGGTGCGGTTTTTAAATGAGCAGCAACTAAAGTTGCAACCTCTTGTGCCGACATTGGTTCATTTTTACTGGTACCAACAGCTAAATAATAATTACCTTTTGCATCAACTGATGCAACTAAAGGTGGCTTCATATCTTTGCTTAATGGCTCTGCATCAGCTTGCGGCAAATCTACTTTAACGCCTTGTGTTATTAATGGTGCTGTTACCATAAAAATAATCAGCAACACTAACATTACATCAATATAAGGTACTACATTTATCTCAGCAACCTTGCGGCGCCTAACTCGATTATACATAGTTAATACCTACCTTAGACGTGTTGCTCTGTCGCTGTTTGACGTTGTAAAATACTTGCAAATTCTTCCATAAAGTTACCATAGCTATTTTCAAGTTTTTCAACGTTATGGCTAAATCGGTTAAATGCCATAACCGCAGGAATAGCCGCAAATAAACCCATTGCCGTTGCGATCAGTGCCTCAGCAATTCCGGGTGCAACCATTGCAAGTGTTGCTTGTTCAACAGCACCTAAAGCAATAAATGAATTCATGATCCCCCATACGGTACCAAATAAGCCAATATAAGGGCTTATAGAACCAACGGTTGCCATGAAAGGTAAGTGAGTTTCTAAACTGTCGACTTCTCTTGATAATGCAACACGCATTGCTCGATGAGTACCATCAACAATAACTTGTGGTGCGTAAGCATGTGATTTTCGTAAACGTGCAAACTCTCGAAAACCTGAAACAAAAAGATTTTCAATGCCATCAATATGTTCTTTTGCAGAAACTTCGCTATAAAGCTTACTTAAATCAGCTCCACTCCAAAACTTATCTTCAAAGTCTTGTAATTGAGTTCTTGCTGCTATTAACACTTTACGACGTTGAAATATCATGGTCCATGAGGCTATTGAAAAGCCTAATAAGGTCAACATTACCAGTTGAACTAATAAACTAGCTTCTAAAAATAAATCAAAAAATGAAATCTCAGCTGACACGTTTTAATGCTCCTAATATGCTGTTGGGGATAATACAAGGTTTAGCGATAGATAGGTTAACACAGGCTACTTTAATTTCAGCCGTACATAACGTTATCTGATTCTGATTCACAATTTGTTGCGAAAAAATCAAACTAGCAGACTTTAAACGGCTTATTGTGCTCGTAATTGTTAATAAATCGTCGAGTTTTGCAGACGCCTTATTTTCCATCGCAACCTTTGTGACCACAAAGCCGATGTTTTGTTCTAAAAATATTGATTGATTAATACCAAGCTCGCGTAACCACTCTGTTCTTGCGCGTTCCAGGAATTTCAAATAGTTAGCGTAATAGACAATACCACCGGCATCGGTATCTTCATAATAAACACGAACCTTGTGTTGAAAATTAAGTAATGACATGTAATTTATTCAAGTTAGCTAGCGATAAAATTTTAGATGCTTATCATAATAGATAAAGCTCACGTGGAACAAGGGCTAAGATAAATTCTTTGTAATAATTTAAGTAAAAATCAGAGTAAATTATGGTTGAATTTTACTTAATCAGAATACTTTAGCGAGCAGTGCCCCGCTCTTAAGGTACTTAAAGATTTAGCGCGGTATATTTTAAATTTTTTCACATTAGTTTTTCTAATGATAAATATAATTATTTTTCGTTTGTTCAATAGCGTACATAACAATATAATGCGCTTGTTTTCTGGACTCAGACATGAATATTGTTTACTAACAAGTATTCCTGTCACCCTTAAATGTTTTGAATAGGTGTTGTTACCTTTCTCTCTGATATTTTATAGGAACCCCATTTCCTTCTATCAACTTACATTATAAGTTGGCCCACATATTATATATGTGGGCTTTTTTTTGCCTAAATTTCAATGAAAAGAATTTATTGATAAGTAATAAGTAATAAGTGATAAGTACGGTTGGATTTTTACGTTAACTATCACAATAGCTATAACTTAAGTATCCTGAACAGCTAAAAAACAAAAGGCACCCAAAGATGCCTTTAATAAGTAATATAAACAAATGTTAGCTTGGAAAATCTAAACCAAAATGCAAATAAGCTCTACTGGTGGCAATTCTGCCTCGGGGTGTTCGTTGTAAGAAACCTTGTTGAATAAGAAAAGGCTCTAATACATCTTCAATAGTTTCACGTTCTTCACCAATGGCTGCGGCAATGTTATCGAGCCCTACCGGACCACCAGCAAATTTATCAATAATTGCTTCTAATAGCTTTCTGTCCATTAGATCAAAGCCCTCGTTATCTACTTCTAACATATCTAAGGCACTAGCTGCTGTTGCTTTACTTACTATGCCATCAGTTTTTACATCAGCGTAATCTCTAACTCTGCGCAATAAACGATTAGCAATACGTGGTGTGCCACGAGAGCGCCTTGCAACTTCAAAAGCGCCTGCCTGTGCTATATCTAAGTTTAAAAAATGTGCTGAGCGCATGACAATTTCAGTTAGTTCTTGAGTATTGTAAAACTCTAACCGTTGAACTATGCCAAATCGGTCGCGTAGCGGCGAAGTGAGTGCGCCTGCTCGAGTCGTAGCACCTATTAAAGTAAATGGGGGCAAATCAAGTTTAATTGAACGTGCTGCAGGTCCCTCACCTATCATAATATCTAATTGATAATCTTCCATTGCAGGGTACAAAATTTCTTCGACTACCGGACTTAAACGATGAATTTCATCAATAAACAATACATCGTTTTCTTCAAGATTTGTCAGTAATGCAGCCAAGTCTCCGGCTTTTTCCAGCACGGGACCTGAAGTTGTCCGGATACTTACACCCATTTCATTTGCAACAATATTAGCTAGCGTTGTTTTACCTAAACCTGGAGGACCAAAAATTAATAAATGATCAAGCGGCTCTTCTCTTTTCAAGGCCGCAGCAATGAAAATTTCCATTTGCGACTTTACGTGTTGTTGCCCGGTATAGTCTGACAGCATTTTAGGTCGAATAGCGCGATCAACCGTTTCATCTTCACGGCTTGCTATCGGTTCAATTAATCGATCTGCTTCTATCATGTATTACTCTTTGGAAATATTAATTAGCGCACTAAGCACTACACTTGATAAACTTGTCTTCAACCTAATGCACTTAGCCTTGTTTATAACATTGCTTTTAAAGCATTGCGGATCAAGTCTTCGCTAGTTTTAGTTGCTTCATACACTGACTTAACCGCTTTATCTGCTTGCTGTTGACTATACCCTAAAGACACTAATGCGTTAATAGCATCGCCTTTATTATCACTAACAAAAGTATTGGCTTGATTAACATCTGTTGGCATCATATGAGCAAGCGCATCGCTACTGTTAGTTTGCCAATCTTTAAGCCTATCGCGCATTTCAATCAACAAACGTTCTGCTGTTTTTTTGCCAACACCGGGAATTTTTACAATAGTGGTTAAATCGTCATGTATTACACAACTCACAAATTGGTCGGCAGACATGCCTGATAAAATAGCTAAGCCTAATTTAGGGCCAACACCATTAACTTTAATCAGCAATCGAAATAGCTTACGCTCAACTTTATTAGCGAAGCCATAAAGTAACTGCGCATCTTCACGAACAACAAAGTGAGTATAAAGGGTGGCTTCTTGATTAACTTCGCCTAATGCATAAATGCTAGTCATGGGCATAGTAACTTCGTAGCCAACTCCATGGCATTCTATTAAAATTTCAGGGGCCATTTTTTCTATTAATGTGCCACGTAAACGTCCAATCACGGATTAACCTTTAACGAGAAATGATCTATGTCGCCACCATACCACTAGATATTTATACAGTAAAGTTTAAGGCGTTATTTATTTCACACTAAATTTTTTCCGATTAGCTAACGTCATAAGCTCTAACGTAAGCGTCCTCTAACTGTTTTACTGGCTTGACCTGACAGTTTACTGATCGAGTCATGACTGTGTGCATGACAAAGTGCAACGGCTAATGCATCTGCGGCATCAGCTTGGGGTGTACCTGGTAATTTCAATATAGTTTTAACCATATGCTGTACTTGAGTTTTATCTGCCGCTCCAGTACCCACAACTGATTGTTTTATTTGTCTAGCCGAATACTCCGCTATTGTTAAGCCATTGTTGGTTGCCGCAACAATAGCCGCCCCCCGAGCCTGTCCTAGCTTTAATGCTGAGTCAGGATTCTTCGCCATAAAAACTTGTTCAATAGCAAACATATCCGGCTGAAATTGTAGGATAATCTCACTTACGCCAGCAAAAATGGTTTGCAAGCGCATGCCTAAATCTTCACCTGAAGCGGTTGCTTTAATGCAACCGCTACCTAAATAGATGAAATTTCGTCCCTGCTGTTTAATAACACCATAGCCAGTTAAACGTGATCCAGGATCTATGCCTAAAATAATACTCACTAAAAGTACCTTTAATAATCAGTTAAGTGTGGTTGAAAAAAAACGCACGAATAAAGCCTAAGTAGCATTCATTCGTGCGTTCTAATTATTTTTTAATATTAACCGTTAAATCAATACTAAAAACTCTGAAACGAAAATTATTCTGCTTTTTCGCCAGTATCAGTTTCTTTTTCCAAACAAGCAATGCCTAATTCTTTTAACTGAGTAGGGTTGGCAAAGCCAGGTGCATTAGTTAATGGACAAGCAGCGGTCGTTGTTTTCGGGAATGCCATTACATCACGAATCGAACTTGCACCTGTCATCAACATGACTAAACGGTCTAAACCAAATGCTAAGCCTGCATGTGGTGGAGCACCGTATTGTAATGCCTCGAGTAAGAAGCCAAACTTCTCTTGGGCTTCTTCATCACTAATACCCAAAATACGAAATACAGCCGCTTGCATGTCTTGATTATGGATACGGACAGAGCCACCACCTAATTCACAGCCATTTAATACCATGTCGTAAGCATCTGACAACGCGCCAACCGGGTTAGCTTCTAGTTCAGCAGCGGTTAAGTTAGTCGGAGCGGTAAACGGGTGATGAATTGCATGCATATGACCATCAGCTTCTTCAAACATAGGGAAATCTACTACCCAAAGTGGCTTCCACTCGCCTTGCAATAATTCAAGATCTTCACCAATTTTAAGGCGCAGTGCACCAAGTGACTCTGTTACTACATTATAAGTATCTGAACCGAAGAAAATAATATCGCCAGTTTTAGCATTAGTACGCTCTAATAAAGTGTTTACTGCATCTTCAGTTAAAAATTTCAAGATCGGCGACTGCAAACCTTCAAGGCCAGCGTCACGATCATTGACTTTCAACCATGGCATGCCCTTAGCGCCGTAAATGCCAACAAATTTAGTTAATTCGTCAATACCTTTACGAGAGAATTTAGCGGCGCCGCCTGGTACACAAATAACCGCTACTCGACCTTTCTCGTCGTTAGCTGGTCCAGAAAACACTTTAAATTCAACATCTTTTAAAATGTCAGCAACATCTACAATTTCGAGTGGATTACGAAGATCTGGCTTATCTGAACCAAATCGCGTCATCGCCTCAGAATAAGCCATACGTGGGAACTCGCCAAGATCTACATTAAGTAGTTCTTGGAATAACCCGCGGATCATCGTTTCAGTAACTTCCATGACTTGATCAGAGCTCATAAAAGAAGTTTCAATATCAATTTGAGTGAACTCGGGTTGGCGATCAGCACGTAAATCTTCATCACGGAAACATTTAACTATTTGGTAGTAACGCTCCATACCTGACATCATCAACAATTGTTTAAATAACTGTGGTGATTGCGGTAGAGCAAAAAATTGACCTTTGTGTGTGCGGCTTGGCACCAAGTAATCACGTGCACCTTCAGGAGTGGCAGCGGTTAAAATTGGCGTTTCAATATCCAAGAATCCTTGAGACTCTAATGATGAACGCACAGCTGAAGTGACTTTAGCGCGAAAACGCATACGTTCGGTCATTTCTGGACGACGTAAGTCAAGGTAACGATATTTTAAACGTTGCTCTTCAGAGTTCTTCTGGTTTGAATCTAAAGGTAACGGCGCAGACTTGTTTAAAATAGTAAGCTCTAGGCCTAATACTTCAATCGCACCCGTAGCCATATCTTTATTTACTTGGCCGTCAGGACGAGCACGTACTTTACCTTTAACTTGAACACAAAATTCATTGCGCAAGGTGTTGGCTTTTTCTAGAACATCAGGAAAGTCAGGATCATAAACAACTTGCACTATGCCTTCACGGTCGCGTAAATCTAAGAAAATTACTGCACCTAAATCACGACGACGATTAACCCAACCACAAAGAGTGACTTCCTGACCCACATGAGATTCATTAACCTCACCACAATAAAGACTACGCATGTATTTACCTTGAAAATTAAATAATAGTCATTGAAATAAGTAATCGTTCACTTACTTAATTCAATGGCAAAAGCTAGATAAGCCATAAGTGTTGGCAAACACCTAAAACTTATTATGATAAAAAATTGCCGACATTATAAAGCAATGCGGGGCAAAGTCACCCGACATTCCTGCAATAATATGAGTTATATAATGAATTAAACTTTAGTATCGCTTTTACGATTAAAAGCGTAATGATTTTTGCCTGCTGCTTTAACGTCATACATTAATGAATCTGCAACTTTTAACAATTCGTTATCAGAGTCACCATCGTCTGGATACATTGCAATACCAATACTACAGCCAATATATGCGTTTACTTCAGGTAATTGAATCGGTTGTTGGATAATCTTCAATACTTTGTCAGCAACATACCCTGCTTCGTTTTGATTATGCAGCCCTGTTAGTAGTAATACAAACTCATCACCGCCAAAACGCACAACGGTATCAGACTCGCGTACACAACCTTTTAAACGATTCGCTATCTCAATTAATAATTCATCGCCAATATCGTGTCCGTAAGTATCGTTAATATCTTTAAAGCCATCTAGATCGATAAACAATACGGCAACCAATAACTTTTGCCGTTGATGAAAAGTAATGGCTTTATTTAGCCTATCTTTTAATAACACACGATTAGCAAGGCCAGTGAGATCATCATGAGTAGCCATGTATTCCATTTTTTGCTCTAATTTTTTTCTATTTTTGATTTCTTGATATAAACGACGATTCCACACCATAATAACAATAATAATGATAAAAATTAGAGCGCCCACTTGTAGGGCCACACGCAATACAACATTTTTATCTAGGCCGGTTTCAATATTAATATCAAACCATTTTTCGTAAACCTGTTGACTATCAAGATCTGAAAGGCTTAAAACAGCCTTATTTAATATACTGGCTAATACAGGAAGCGACTGGTTAACTGCTAGATGGTTGCCATTTTTATCAACTTCTTCAAGTATAGACATAGACAAACTCACTAAACTTTCTCTTTTAAGCAGTTCAGTCCCTGACGATAAGCTGTCAATAAAGCCGTCAACAATACCCTTTTGAATCGCTAATAATCCCTCTTCATTGTCATCAACCAACCTTAATGCAATCAGTGGGAATTTTTTCCTAATAATAGAAATTAAATAGTACCCTTTGGCAATAGCTAACGTTTTGCCGTTAAAGTCTTCTAATCTCAACTGTGTACCAAGCTCACGTGGATGCAAAATAACCCACGGCATACTCCAATACGAATCAGTAAATAACACTTGTTTTTTACGTTCTTGGGTGGCGACCACACTACCGATAACATCAACTTCTCCGGCAACAAGCGCCTGATAAAGCTCATTAAAATTCTCATGAACAACATAATCTATTTTTAAATTAAGCCGCTTAGTTAGTAGGTCAAATAGGTCTGGGTTTATACCTTTAACTTCATCAAATTTATCAATAAACTCGACAGGAATCCAATTTCTTGTGATACCAAATTTAACGACATTATTATTTTTTACCCACAAAGCTTCTTGCTCAGATAATGCTAAAATTGATAATTGACGATTAAAGTAACCGGAAGATTCATCTAAGTGCCATTTTTTTTCTAAAATGACTAAATCTTGCAAAGGCAAGTTCTCAAAACCTTCTAATATGAGTTCGCTTAATTTAAGGTCAATTTTATTGAAAGTAGCATTAACATCACGCTTGAAAACATAACCATAAAACTTTAAAAAAATAGACTGTAACTTATATTCAATTAAATAATTCTCAACTATGTCAACTTGCCCTGCTATAACATCAAGCTCACCCTTTTCTGCCGCAGCAAACATTGATTGATAATCGTCAAAAATAATTACTGAGCTATTTGAAACTTTATCCTGAATATTTTTAACAAAACTTGGCGTACGTATTACACCAATATTCTTATTTTCAATTTCAGATATATGGAGCACCTTATCAATATCATTCGCAAAAAATAATCCGTAGTTAATGCTATAGATAACAGGGCCTAATGTGCTGTCTGTTATACTTTTCTCATTAGTAACGCTTGTTATATGAATGTCTGCCATATTAATGTTGGTTTGATTAAATTCAGTTGAATTCCCCAATACAAACTCAATATCTAGGCCGCTATATTCTGCCCACATTTGCCATAATTCAATAAAAAATCCTTGAGCGTTACCCGCACGAGAAGTACCTGAAAATGGCATTTGGTTATTTGAATATGAAAGCGTAATAACATTCTCTGAACTATCGACAATTAACCATTTTGATTTAATAGCTGCTTTTTCTTTCGGGGAGATTTTGTCCATGCCTTGTTGAATAAACTCAAGTAATGGTTTTTGTCCCTTAGCAACGCCAGCACCATACTCACCAGTCTCATAAGAGATCCTTGCGAAAGCTGGAAATTTCTGGCTGAGCAAAGCATAGTCTGAAAAGTTTTTTGATAACTTTTCAACGCCCGCCATAATCAGTATTTCACCCGTTAACGCCGCTTGGTATAAATCATTACGATTAGCAAAGGACTTTACAGTTAAATTAGGGTATTTATTTTTAAGTGAAAACTCATGACTTGAGCCGTCAACAACACCTATAGCATAGGGTTTAAGATCTAGAATGCTTTTAATTTCTGCAATCGAGCGATGAAGGAAAAGGTGTCTATTTTGTCGTAATAAAACAGAAGTAAAATCAAGTAATTCGGCTCTCGCTGGGTTTTTAGTTAGACCCGCATGAATATCGACTACCCCATTTGCCACCTGCTGAATGGTCTGTTGCCAATTAAGTGGCACAAACTCAAGCTCAACCGCTTGTTTTTCACCCCATAACCGCCACAGATCCACCATCATGCCATCAGCTTTACCCTCTTCATTAATAAAGTGAAAAGGGTAAGATGTTTTATTAATGGCAATACGATACGTTTGTTTAGTATTTTGCGCATAAACGGGTAAAGCTAACATGGCAACTATTAATGTTATGCCTATTAAACATTGTGTTAAATATCTTAAAGCCAAATTAAATTCTCATTAATGATTTTATTATTACTGCTTATCATATGGCAGTAAATATACGATTTATGGCCATGTAAAACATAATAATACATAACCTTGTTTATCGTTGAAAATATCAGGTAAAATACGCCTTTATATCACCTAACATTATTATAGTTTGAGCATCATGCAAGTATCTGATACCGATTTAATTTTTTCTAATAAACAAAGTAAAATCAAAGACTTTGCATTTGACGCGCAAGTCGTTGAAGTTTTTCCAGACATGATAAGCCGTTCGGTGCCTGGTTATAGTACTATTATCGATACCATAGGTCGACTAAGTCAGCGTTATGTTACCGATAACAGTCAAGTCTATGATCTTGGCTGTTCGCTAGGCGCAGCTACATTAGCTATGCGTAAGGGAATAACGGCCAAAAACTGCAAAATCATTGGCATTGACAGCTCGAGCGCCATGGTTGAACGCTGTAAAATGCATGTCAGCGCTTTTAAAGGTGAAACCCCGGTAGAAATACTAGAAGATAATATTCTTAATATTGAGATTAAAAATGCTTCTATGGTGGTACTTAATTTCACCTTACAGTTCATTGCGCCAGAACAACGCCAGTTATTGCTAAATAAAATAGCACAAGGACTGAACCCCGGTGGTTTACTGCTGTTATCTGAAAAAATTGCGCATACAGACAATGTTTGCAACGAGTTACTTATTGATTTACACCATGACTTTAAGCGTGCCAATGGTTACAGCGAGTTAGAAATTGCCCAAAAACGCACGGCTCTTGAAAATGTTATGCTCACTGATAATTTAGATACACACTTAAAACGTTTGAAAGACGCCGGATTTAACCACAGTTCCCCTTGGTTTCAATGTTTTAACTTCTTTTCTTTAATCGCGATAAAATAAACCAATGATTTCATTTAATAGTTTTTATCAAAAAATAGCTAGCAATCGATTAAGCCATTGGCTCAATACTTTACCTGCTCAACTCACAAATTGGCGTGAGCAACATTTACATGGTGAATTTGCTCAATGGCAAAAAACCATAACAGCTCTCCCCAAAACATCACCGTCTTCTATCAATATCAGTACCACAGTACAAGCAGGTGAGCGCGCTGATATAAATGACGGCGAATATAAACGTCTTGAAAATTTACTGAAAAAATTTAAACCATGGCGCAAAGGTCCTTATCATATACATGGCCTGCACATTGATACTGAATGGCGTTCCGACTTTAAATGGGATCGCTTAGCACCGCATATTAGTGATTTACGTAATCGTTATGTGTTAGATATTGGCTGTGGCAGTGGTTATCATTTGTGGCGTATGAGAGGAGCAGGTGCAGAATTTGTTGTTGGTATTGACCCAACACAACTGTTTTTATCGCAATTTCAAGCTATTCAGCACTTTGTTCAGGATGATAACGTTAACCTATTACCCTTAGGTGTTGAACAGTTGCCTGAACTGAACGCTTTTGACACCGTCTTTGCTATGGGTGTTTTGTATCACCGTCGCTCACCCATTGATTTTATTTACCAGCTTAAAGCACAATTAGTCAAAGGTGGTGAGCTAGTACTAGAAACTTTAGTTGTTGATGGTGATGAAAATACCGTATTAGTGCCTGGTGAACGCTATGCAAAAATGCGAAATGTTTGGTTTTTGCCCAGTTGTGATGCAATGTGTGCATGGCTTGAACGTTGTGGTTTCAAAAACATTCGTGTCGTTAATATTGATATTACCGCACTTGATGAACAACGAAAAACCGACTGGATAGATACCGAGTCATTGCAAGATTTTCTTGATCCAAATGATAATAGTAAAACTATTGAAGGTTACCCAGCACCTAAACGTGCAATATTTATTGCTAATAAATAGCGAAAAAATTTGTCGCTACCGCTAACCTTTATCACTCTCACCTCCCTGTAAAATTTTTAAATAATGAACAGGGAGAAGAAAGTGTTCCTGCAAACGTCAGTAAATATTTCTCAACCCCTTTTTATCTTCTCCGATACTACTTACTTCATTAAATTCCCCCTAAGAAGATTAAAAGTTGGCTATAACTCTTGGCAAACATTCAACAAGGTTTAAGTTAATCGATTTGGTATTACCTTCCTTTAAAGAATAATATACTATTTGTATCGCAGTTTAATTCACTTTGAATAGAGGTATCATGGAAAATCCTTGGTTAGAACGACGGTTAGAGCGAGTAGCGAAAAGACATCAAGACCATCGCAGCCCATTCCAACGTGACCGAGCACGTATTCTTCATTCTGCTGCCTTTCGACGCTTACAATCAAAAACTCAAGTTATGGGCAGTGGCCAAAGTGATTTTCATCGCACTCGGCTTACTCACTCTTTAGAAGCAGCTCAAATTGGCAGTGGTATTATTGCCCAAATTCGCAGTAAATATCCAAAGCAAAGCGCAGAACTTATTCCTAATGACGATAGCTTAATTGAGTCTTTATGTTTAGCCCATGATATCGGTCACCCTCCATTTGGTCATGGCGGAGAAGTTGCCCTACATTATATGATGCGAGATCATGGTGGTTTTGAAGGCAATGGACAAACTTTTCGAATTGTTGCGCATTTAGAGCCCTTTAGTGAACATTTTGGCATGAACTTAACGCGCAGAACATTGTTAGGTTTAATAAAGTACCCGCAAACACTGGGTCATTTACAGCAAGATATTCCCCAAGCATTACCGGCATCTTTTCGTCAATTAGAAGCGTCAAAATGGCATCCGCCAAAAGGTTTATACCTTGATGATATCGAGATGATTAACTGGGTATTATCACCGTTATGTCAGCATGATAAAGCACTTTTTCAGCAGTTTAAAACGAAGAGTAACAACCACAGTAAAACGATATATAAATCTTTAGACTGCTCTATGATGGAGCTTGCTGATGATATCGCCTATGGCATTCATGACTTAGAAGATGCCATTGTTACCGGTGTTGTGAATCAGCAAGATTTTGAAAAAAATGTCATTCAAAAATTAAGCAAAATTGACGATGAATGGCTGCATGATTACAGTAAAAGTTTAGCGGACAACTTATTTAGCAGTCAACGCTTTATACAAAAAGAAGCCATTGGTGGTTTAGTTAATTACTTAATAACGGCGATTGAATTAGTCGATATTAATGAAACCAAAGGCTGTGACTTTCAAGAACCGTTATTACGCTTTAATGCCGTGCACCCTTTGATTGCTGCCCAAACGCTTCAAATTTTCAAAGACTTTGTTTATCAGTTTGTCATTAAGCAAACCTCTATTCAGCAATTAGAATATCGTGGTCAACAAATCGTTATGGAGCTGTTTGAAGCCCTATCTTCTGATCCAGAGCGTTTACTGCCTAAAAGTACGGTATTGCGTTGGCAAAAAGCCAAAGAAAACAATCAAAATCAGCACCGAGTGATCGCTGACTATGTCGCGGGGATGACCGATGAATATGCCACTAGGCTTTATCAGACTTTATTTTTACCCATCGGACAAACCGGTTTCGGCAAACACGACTATTAATTTAACAAAGAAAAATTGCTGTCGGTGCCGACATTATTTCAATCAATAGAGACTTTATCTAACTATGGCTAATATGCTAGATATTTATTGTGGCGAAAACGCCTTAAAAACAATTAAAGAACACGGTTTTAAACAAGAACTTTTCACTACCATATTAGGTGCTAGCGGCGGGCCTAAATGGTTTAGCTTATTTGGTTTAGATAAATACCTTTTTGGTGAGTATTTTAAAGATCGTCGTGAAGAATTAAACTTAGTAGGCTCTTCCGCTGGGGCTTTTCGCTTTGCAGCGTTGAGCCAACAAGATCCCGTTAGTGCGATAACCCGACTAGCAACTTTATATTCAGAAACGACTTACTCTGCTAAAGCGAATAAAAGTGAAATTACTGCCAAGGCTAAAATATTACTTGAAGCGGTTTTAGGTGCTAATGGCAGTAATGAAATTATCAACAACCCAATCTTTAAGGCACACTTTATTGTAGCAAAGTGTCGTGGTTTAACGACTTTAGAGCAAAAGGTACCCTTACTTTTAGGCTTAATGTCTAGCATGGCAATGAACCAAGTCAACCGAGGCTTATTAGCTAAACAGTATCAACGTTATGTTTATCATCACCCCAAAAGCCAATTAACCATTAGCGATAGTTTTAATTTTAATACTCAACACCAAGCATTAACTAATGACAACTTAACTGATAGCTTACTGGCATCAGGCTCTATACCTTTAATTATGGAGGGTATAAAAGATATTATTGGCTCACCAAAAGGCATGTATCGAGATGGTGGGATTATTGATTATCATTTTGATGTAGATATTAAACCAGCAAAGGGGCTGACGCTTTATCCACATTTTTCACCAACCCCTAAAGCCGGGTGGTTTGATAAAAACTTAGCACGTAAGGTGAATAGCCAATATTACACAAATACGGTCATGCTAGTACCTTCTCAAGAGTTTATTGCTCGCTTACCTTATGCAAAAATACCCGACCGTGATGATTTCACCAATTTAGATGCTGCAACAAGAATAAAATATTGGCAAACCGTGTTATCCGAGTCAACCTATTTGGCTGATGATTTTTCAAAATTAATAACATCGTCTGATGTCACAAACTTCAAAAGTATTGATTAGCAATAACTGGCGTAATGTGAGACATTTAAAGTTAGGATTGCAAATAATTTAGGGATGATATGGCAAAAGAGCATTTAGTCATTTGGGATAAAGCCACTTTTGAAGTGGGTATAGAAATCATTGACAAACAACACCAAAAATTAGTTAGTCATATGAATAAATTGGCAAACTCTGTGAATAGTCAGCAAGCAGAAAGTCAAACTTGGGCTTTATTTATCGATTTTTATGACTATATAAAGGTGCACTTTAAAACCGAAGAAGAATATTTTTATACGCTGAATAAAAATGACTGTGTATTACATGAGTTACAACATAAACATTTTATTGAAGAGTTAGACAGGATCATCCTATTAAATGAGTTTAAAGATAATGCTTGTGAACTTATTTACTCTCTCACTGACTGGCTCATTCACCACATTCAAGTAGAAGATAAAAAATACTTCCTACAAAATCAACCATAGAACCATGGTTAAAAATAAAGAATTTACTTTTATTTAAATATGGCTTGGTAGCAATGTAGAAATAACATCACTATATTTTTTGATAAATGGCACAAGCCGCACCCGCAGGATCTTTAATAACTGCATATTTATCACTGCCCATTGATTTTATTTCTGTTACTAAACTACCGCCTTTAGCTTCAACAGCTTTAATAGAAGCTTCAATATCAGCAACTAAAAAATAAGGTAACCAAGCCGGTGGTAAGTCTTTATTGACCCCTTGCGCATGACAAACACCAGCAACAGCGCCACTTTTGATAGGCTCAAGCATGACATAATCATCATAATTCCCCATAGCAACACTTTCACTTTTCCAGCCGACAACATCTTCATAAAACGACTTTACTTCCGTCGCATTACTGACTGATAAATCAAGCCATGCCATTGTGCCTATTTCATTATCACTCATTATTAACACTCCGTTTTTGTTTTGGGTTTCTTGGATAGTATTTATCGGGTAAGCAATTTATATGTTCAAAAAATCGGGTATCTTTGTAAGGTAGTTTCATGAAGCCTGAAATACCACTACCGGTAATGGTTGGTAGTAATTGTAAAATTTCAATTAAGCACTGCTGAAATTCGACCTCTTTATCATGATTAAGCAACATTAAATAACTGTGAATTTTCAAATGCCGAGGTAGTACTTCAAAAATAATACAGCCGGTATGATGAATTTGATTTAACCGCGCTAAGACAGTCATAATTTCTTCGGGCAAATATAAGTATTCGTCTGGATCTACGCCGTCTTCAAAATATGAATGTAATCGCGTGATATCATCAATAACAGCAACATCACTAACATCATAACTAATGGCTTGGTTTGGCTTAGCTTGAAAGGGGTCTTCTTCTGTAATTCGTTCAATATGTAAAGTATTTCTAGCGTTGAATAAACAGCTTTTAAATACCCCTACCCTAAATATCCCTTGTGCAAGACGCACCATATTATTAACTGCACTTTGAAAAGAAGTTTTTAAACTCGGATCAAAAAGCGATAGATTTGAGTCAATATGTACCCCATTTTTTTCCCAACGAACGGCTAAACCACCGACTACGGGAAAATTAGCTAAACGACTTACTGCGGCAATAAAAGCTTTTTCGGCATCACCCATTCCCATTAGATAGTTTTTATAATACTTTTCTAATTGCACATCATCTATTTCACTCAACTCATCGAGATCAGAAGATTCACGCAAAAAAGATTTACGAGAGCCATAAACCACAGTATCCATATCTTTATGGAAACCTTTACACCAAACCGGTACTAAGGGATTAATTTCAACAGGTAAAGGTGGTTCGGCCATAACGGTGTTTTTTAATAACGGCAAATGTTTAAAAAAGTAGTCCCCCGCTTTATTGCGAGTTCGCCTATCTTTACTTAACATGCCTGTGAGTATTTGTGCCAGTAACTTAGGTAAGCCTAGCGATGATGGCGTGATCACTGCACTGCCATAACGGCACGACTGACCAGAAGCTAGCGCATATAAGGTTGCCGCAAGGCCTTGCTCGTCAAAGCGAGGAGATGACATTTCGCCACTAATTTGCTCATCGCCAATAAAATAAACATCACCTAAGCGTGCATTACTGTTTTGTAAATCACTGCTCATTAAATCCATTATATTATTGGCGGTTGATTGACCATTAATATCAAGTTGGGCAGGTACAGCAGATCCCCAATCAACGAGGTAAACTTTCTCAGTTTGAGGGTCAAAAACCACATTGGAGGGTTTTATATCGCCATGTACGTAGGGACGGCCTAATTCATGTTCGTTGATATCGCGTAAATAAATTAGAATTTGAGCCAGCTGTATCGCAATGTTAACCACAAGCTCACTTGGCAATGGCCCTTTTTGATAAGAAAGTTGCTCTAAATCTATGCCTGGAGCCCGCTCCATATGAACAATGGATTGACGTTTTATTTTGTAATAACCAATAATTTTTGGAATGCGCTCATGAGAAAGTTGGCGCTGAATATCGGCTTCTTCTGCTAAGCGATCTTGTACATGTTGTGGTAAGTTAATTCGAGAAAACTTAAATACTTGTGACTGGCCCTGCTCGTCTTCACCGCCAAAAACAAAGCCGTATGCTCCTTTACCAATCAAAGCGATATTTTGATAGCCCAATAGCGTTAATTGCTGACGACAGAGCTCAACCCATTGTTTTAATTTGGTTGCATCTTCGTGATTTAGTAAATAAATCGACTGATCTTCAGCAATATAAAAATGCTGTAGTTTTTTTTCCGCCACTAAACGTCCTTCATTACAAATATCGGGATGAATAAATCATCGAAGTTGTACTTTATTTCTTTCACTTATCTTAGCCTATTTAAAAAAACCGATAAAGTTCGAGTTGTTACCTTTAGCTGAAGATATCTTTTTTATGTCTTTGCAAAAGCTCTGTCATAAATACGCCACAAAAGTTTGCTAACCTTTATGGGTTAACATTTGCTCCCTCGTTGCATTTGTTAACTTATTTAGCGCAGTACTTTCACCCTAATTCAATTTTATCTCATTGAGTTAGGGTTTTTATTATCTGGCACCTTAACTAGTCTTGATAAGTTTTGGCACATTCAATAGCCCAATATGTGACTAAAATGAACTGCACATAAAAAAGCCTGCATGATGCAGGCTTTCAAATTTCATATATCTCATAAAAACTAAGACATATGTACTAGCATGTTGCTTGGCTCTTCAAGGAATGACTTCCACAAGTTACAAAAACGAGCAATAGTGCCACCGTCTATTGTACGGTGATCGCCAGACCAACTGACTTGCATAATTGAACGTGCTTCCACTTCACCTTTGTCATTAAAGCGAGGTAGTTTTTGTAACTTACCTAACGCAACAATAGCAGACTCAGGCTTATTGATAATTGGTGTTGCCACCGTACCACCAATAGCACCGATATTTGAGATGGTGATAGTTCCGCCTTTCAAATCAGCCGCAGGCACTCGTCCTGAACGCGCATCATTGGTTAAACGGGTAATATCTGCAGCTAAATCTAAAATAGATTTTGTTTGTACTTGTTTAACATTAGGTACTAACAAGCCTACTTTTGAGTCAACTGCCATACCAATATTGTGATCGTCAAAATAGGTTAACTCAGTACAATCTTCATTAACTTGCGAATTCACTAATGGGAATTGCTTTAATGCTAATGACATAGCTTTCATAAAGAATGGCATCATAGTTAATTTGATATCTTGTTTGGCATAAACTTCTTTTAAGTCACCACGCAATTTGATCAAATTAGTCATATCGATTTCTTCACAATAAGTAAAGTGAGGAATAGTCGATACAGAATTAACCATCGCTTTTGCCATTACCGCTTTTATACCGCGTATAGGTTCAACACGTGTAACTCCAGCAACATTAGCGACAGGTGCAGCGTTAGTGTTCGCAGATGCTACAGGCGCTTGATTAAAGGCGACAACATCGTCTTTATATACTCGACCTTTTTTACCACTGCCCGGTACTTGGTGGATATTAACATTTAACTCACGAGCAACACGGCGAACAGCAGGACTAGCTAGGGCTTTTGCATTAACTACTTTTGTTGATACCGTTTGAGCTGCGACAACAGGTGCTTTAGTCTCAACCTGAGCAGTAGCGGCTTTTGGCGCTTCTGTTACAACAGACGCAGCAGCAACAGGTGCTTGTCCAGTTGCGGCAATTTCAATGGCAAATAATGGCGCATGTACTTTGGCAATTTCACCTTTAGCGTAATAAAGTTTAACCACTTTACCTTTATGCATTGCCGGAATTTGTACCAAAGCTTTATCAGTCATTACGTCAGCTATTGGTTGATCTTCTTCAATCAAATCACCTTCAGCGACTAACCATTCAACCAACTCACATTCAACAATACCTTCACCAATATCAGGTAAAATAAAGTCTTCAACTTGTGTTCCTGTAACGGCAGCAGTTGGTACAGCAGGAATTTCAGCAGTGGCTTCAGCAACTATCGGCTCAGCAACACTTTCGCTTTGTGCGCTGCCTTCTGGTGTCATTGCAAATAAAGGTTGATGTACTTTCGCTATTTCACCCTTTGCGTAGTAAAGCTTGTCTACTACTCCAGAATGCATAGCTGGAATTTGAACTAAGGCTTTATCTGTCATCACATCAGCCACGGGCTGATCTTCTGCAATTACATCGCCTTCTGCTACTAGCCATTCAACCAGTTCACATTCAACGATACCTTCGCCAATATCTGGCAATATAAAATCAATGCTCATGCTAATAAATCCTAGTAAGTCATACTGTTTTTGATTGCTTCATAGATCTTTAAATGATCAGCAGCGTATTCTTTCTCAAGTGCTAATGGATAAGGTGTATCCATGCCACAAACTCGTGCAATTGGTGCTTCTAAGTTTAAGAAACATTCTTGTTGAATAGTGGCGGCAATTTCACTAGCAAAACCAGCAGTTAATGGCGCTTCTTGGCTAACGACAAAGCGACCTGTTTTTGTCACAGAGTTTGCTACTGTTTCAATATCCCAAGGTAAAATTGTTCGTAAATCAATAATTTCACATGAAATACCATCAGCAGCAGCTAATGCAGCAGCTTTTTCAACGATCTCAACTTGTGCACCCCAGGCTAATAATGTGATATCAGTTCCTTGTTGTACAACTTCTGCTTTACCTAAAGGTAATTCGTAATCTTCTTCTGGCACTTCGCCAACTGATGCACGGTATAAACGTTTTGGCTCAAAAAATATTACCGGATTATCATCGCGAATTGACGCTAATAACAAACCTTTGGCTTGATAAGGGTTACGCGGCACAACCACTTTTAGACCAGGTGTATGAGCAAAATAAGCTTCAGGTGATTGGCTATGATACAAACCACCAGCAATACCACCACCGTATGGTGTACGAATAGTTAATTTACCAACATTGAATTCATTACCACTACGGTAACGAAATTTTGCTGACTCATTTACAATTTGATCAAAGGCTGGAAAAATATAATCAGCAAATTGAATTTCAGCAATAGCGGTACTGCCTTGTGCGGCTAGGCCATTAGCAAAACCAATAACCCCCTGCTCAACTAAAGGCGTATTAAAACAACGGCTTTTGCCAAATTTCTCTTGTAAACCACTGGTTGCTCGAAACACACCACCAAAGTGACCTACATCTTCACCAAAACAAACCGCACGATCATTTTCTGTCATGACGGTATCAAGCGCGTTATTAATCGCTTGTAATAAATTCATTTGCGCCATTACTTAATTCTCCCTGCAGTAAACGGATAAGCTTTAGGGTGTTTTTTGATATGACTTTTAAGTTCATCAAATTGACTTTGTAATAAAGGTGGTACTTTGTCATAAACATCCGTAATTAAATCTTCTACAGGCGGTTTATCAATTTTTTCAGCAACTTTAACCGCCGCTAATACTTCATCACGTAACTTTTCAAATAGCGCAGTTTCTTGTGCTTCGTCCCACCAACCTTGAGCTAGCATCCAGTTTTTCATACGAAGAATAGGATCATGCTCTTGCCACTTAGCTTCTTCTTCACGTGTTCTATAACCTGAAGGGTCGTCCGACGTAGAATGCGCACCTAAACGATAAGACATGGCTTCAATTAATACCGGCTTACCTTCTTTTATGGCATATTCACGGGATAATTGAACAGCGGCAATAACCGCTAAAATATCATTTCCATCAATACGTAAGGTTTTCATACCGTAACCAACACCACGAGAAGCAATACCATTACCGACATATTGTTCATCTGATGGTGTTGAAATAGCGTAGCCATTGTTACGACAGAAAAATATAACAGGAGCTTGATGTACAGCTGCCATGTTTAAACCGGCATGAAAATCACCTTCAGAGGCGGCGCCTTCACCGAAATAACAAATAGTTACGGCGTCTAAACCTTGCAACTTTTGGCCATAAGCATAACCAGCAGCTTGTGGTATTTGCGTACCTAATGGAGATGAAATCGTCATATAGTTCAATGCATTACTACCGTAATGAATTGGCATTTGACGACCTTTACCTAAATCTTTTTCATTACTGAACATTTGATTCATAAAGTTTTCAAGGCTAAAACCTCGAAACATTAATGCTCCTTGTTCACGATACTGCGCCATAATCATATCTTGATCTTTCAGGCCTGCAGCACCACCAACACTAGCGGCTTCTTCACCGAGTGCTGCCATATAAAAACTGATACGACCTTGGCGTTGTGCTGCTACCATTCGCTCATCTAAAACACGGTGAAAAGCGAGCGTTTTATAAGTTTTAGTGGCAAGTGCTTGATCAATTTTAGGCATAGCAGCATTTTCATATATGCTGCCATCTTGTTTCAATATTTTAAGGATTGGAATTTCAACTGAATGACCATCAATAAAAGCGGGTTCATGTACGACCGGGCTTTCGCTATATATGTCAGTGTTCATAGCCTTCTCTTTTTTTATTAACCTTGGGTGCAAGGTGATATTACCTATTTCAACTTTGCTTTAATTATTGAAAGTATAGAAGCTTTCAGCGCAAGATGAATATTAATATCATTGTTATGAATTGTTGGTTGTAATAATCGCAAGCACTTTACCTTTACGTAAACTGAAAAACAAGTTTAGTGATAAAAGTGAGTATATAAATTTAACAGGCAGCGAGCATAAATCTTTACAGTTATACCCTTAGCCATTATACCAAAATGGCTAATATGTTGATCAACTTACAATAAGGCTTAGGCTATTTGTCCATACATAACCCAAGCACCAAGTCGATTTAGCCGAGAGTTGTTGGCGTTACTGTTAATAAAGCGCGTTGCCCTATCGCAACATTGGCATTAGGAAATATAATAGCTTCACCCGCTTGCTGGGTTTTAATTTCCTTACCTCCGTCAATGGCAAGTACATGCCCTTGTGGAAAGTCAGTAAAGTTTTCAACATCATCAGCAAAAGTTAATGAAAAGTCTTCATGATGACGATCAATTATTTGTGATATTTCATAGAGGTTAAAGTCACTGGCTTGATAAGGCGTTAATTCAAGGTCTTGGCCTGAAACAAATTTTGTTAGTGTTTCACGCACTTGTACAAATTGGCTCATATCGTTCTCACCAAATGGGCGTACTTTGCCTAATTCAACCGTAAAAGCATCAGCGCCAAACTCATTCGAGGAAAAGTAACTAAAGGTTGTGGTAGGTGAATGCGACAATAATACAGTGCTAACACCACAAGCATGAAGAAATTGTAACTGACTAGTTTTACGCGGCGCGCCATGTAAGAAAGGATAAACGGCAAACTTATCACATTTTGAACCACGAATAGCAGTATGAAGGTCATAATGACTTCTAGCGCGTTCACCGCCATTAGCACAAGGTAATGCTTTACCGGCTTCGAAAAAGTTTCTGACGGTATTTTCTAATAACAATGCACGGTGACGTTCTTTATTAATTAATCCCGCACCTTGCCCTTGGTCTTGCGAATGACCACCAGAAAATAAACGATTCATATTTTCTTCAACAAAGCGCTCAGCAATATTCATTGATGCCGGATTACCAAAAATAAATAAAACACGCTCTGCTAATGGTAATTCACCGCGGATCAATTGGCCGATAATATCGCTACAAATCTCAATAGGCGCTGTTTCATTACCGTGCACCGCACTTGATAAAACAATATCATGATTACTAGCACGGTCAATGGGTTCAAAAGTAATTAATCCCGTTTCTAATACGGTTACTAAACTGCTAGTTTTTGATGCTTGATGTGTTACTTCAAAACTAAAACCACCACCGGGTAAGGACCACTCATTGGCACGCGTCATTGATAAGAAATCACCACTTTTTTGTAATGTTGATGCGAAGACTCTGGCTGAACTTGAAAAATCACTCACGCGGTATCACCTATTGTATTTTAAAATGTTTAAATCGAATTTGTATGAATAGCACAATATAACTTATGTAATACTCATTAATTATTGCGACACATTATACAAGATTTAACCGTTGACGTCCTTAAATGCTATGTTAGTCAGTTTTATGAATGATTATTCATTTATGCTTAAATAGCTTTTATCTAACTTATAAAAATCAAACTGGAACATGCTTTTACTTATTAGTTTGTCGATTATAAATAACGAAATGAATCTAACCCCTTAGTATCAATATCAGTTTCTAAACCCGAGACAATATCAGCTAATAACTTTCCGGATCCACAAGCCATTGTCCAACCTAACGTGCCATGTCCTGTATTCGTATATAAATTAGATATTTTTGTTTTACCGATAATAGGCGTACCGTCTGGTGTCATTGGGCGAAGTCCAGTCCAAAATTCAGCTTTACTGATATCACCAGCTTTAGGAAATAAGTCTTGTACAACCATAGCGATAGTTGCTTTTCTTTTTGCCGATAAATCTAAGTTAAAGCCTGCGAGTTCAGCAGTACCCGCGACTCTAATACGATCATTAAAACGTGTAAGTGCAACCTTGTAACTTTCATCCATGACCGTTGACACAGGTGCAAAATCATCATTAACCAAAGGAAGCGTAAGTGAATAACCTTTCACTGGATATACAGGTAAGTCAATATCCACCTTCTTTAGAAGCTGTGCTGAATAACTACCTAAGGCAACAACGAAAGCATCAGCCGTCATTTTACCCATAGAGGTATTAGCTGCGATAATTTTATCGTCCTGCTGAACCAATTCATTCACGTGCACACTAAATTTAAATTGAACACCAACTTTTAGAGCCATGTCTGTTAATTGCTGACAGAATTTATAACAATCACCTGTTTCATCATCAGGTAAATGTAAACCAGCAACTATTTTGTTTTTTACTAACGCTAACCCCGGTTCTTTTTCAACGCATTCTTCAACATTGAGTAACTTAAAGCCTATATTACTCGCTGATAATAATTGCATATCTTTTTCAATGGCGTCGACTTGTGACTGATTTCTAAAAACTTGTAATGTGCCTTGCTGACGTCCTTCATACTTAATGTCATAATTGTCTCGTAAATCGCTCAAACATTGTCGGCTATAATTTGAAATATTTAGCATTCTGCTTTTGTTAACTTGATAGTTTTTTTCACTGCAATTTTTTAACAGTGCCATCGTCCAGTGATACAACTCTGGTGAAATGCTAGGTTTGATAATAAGTGGCGAATGTTTTTGAGTTAACCACTTCATCGCTTTTAGCGGCACGCCAGGCGCAGCCCAAGGCGAGGAATAGCCATAAGATATTTGTCCCGCGTTGGCAAAACTGGTTTCTTCTCCACTTTGCGCTTGTCTATCAATAACCGTTACTTGATGGCCAGCTTGAGCTAAATACCATGCTGATGTTAATCCAACCACGCCAGATCCTAAAACCAAAACCTTCATGAAAACAACGCCATTTTATGCAAAAATATAACATTACAATGCAAAAAAATTATGTCTTTATCAAACGATATTTATTAACATCTGTGTTTAGAAATTCTAAAGGCATTAATAAAGATGGCATTGAAAGGCAATATATTTTCCGGCTTAGTAACCTTTGAGGTTGCTGCGCGGCTAGGTAGTTTTACTAAAACAGCTAATCAATTACACATCACTACCGGTGCAATCAGCCAACAGATTAATTTATTAGAAAGTCAACTTTCTCTTAAGTTATTTTTCAGGCATTCCAGAGGCATTAGCTTGACAGCCGATGGCAAGAAACTCTATCAAGTTGTTCAGCACAATTTTGCCGATATCGAAAAAGTTATTGATGAGTTACGACAAGGACAATCTCCTGACGGTGAGATAAAATTAAAATTAACCCCCTCTTTCGCCTACAAATGGTTAATCCCTCGCCTTAAGAAATTTTACAACCTGTACCCAAACATTAGTATTCAAACTTATGCGGAAGGAGCTTTAGTTGATCACCAAGATAGTAATTTTGATTTAACCATAGATTACGGACAATCACCTTACCATAATCAACACGCCCAGCTATTGCTAAACGAGCAACTTATTCCTGTGATGAGTCCAAGTTATTTTCAGCGTTTCGATTGGCAAAATAACTCGACAGAAAATCAACAACAGATATGGCAATCAGTCACTTTATTACACGATGCTATGCCGTGGAAAAACGCAAAAAAACATGAGGAATGGCAGTATTGGTTTGAAAAAATGGCAATAAAAACACAGAGTAATCAAGGGCACTTTTTCAACCGTACTGACATGGCAATGGCTGCCGCTGAGGCTGGGTTAGGTGTAGCACTTGCAAGATATGCTTTAGTGGAGGAAGACTTTAAACAAGCTCGGCTCACCTCACCATTTCACCCCATAAATGCTAATGCCGGTTATTACATTATTCAACATCGCTCATCTTCCGTGATTGAATGCTTTAAAGCTTGGTTGTTAACACAAAATTAGTATCTACGTGAAGCTGTCTATGACAACCTGAATGTATTGATAAAAGTGTTCTCACAGAAAGCACTCTACAGCAGTTTTAATTAAAATTTACCGTTTTCAGTTACATTCATCATCTGAATAACTAATGACCTTATTGGCAATTTCATATGAAAAACCTTTAGTGATCAAGTGCCTTAATGCTTTTTGTTTCAGCTTTAGATCCTCAATCGGTTCGACACCAAATTTTCTTACTTTTAATATAAGTGCTTTATCAAAATAGTCTTCGTCTGTTGTTTCAATTGCACTTACACACTCATTAATCACCACGAAAGAAAAACCTTTTGTATAAAGTTTTTCTTTAATTTTATTCGCACCAATATTTTTTTCCGATAAGCTCGCGGTTAATCGCTTTGCATATCGTAGATCATTAATAATATCTCGCTCAATAAGATATTCCAACGCAGGTTCGTTGAACTGTTTATCGTCTTTAAACAATAGGTTGGCTTTTTGTAGCATAGTTTTAGCTGAATAGTCACCATAGCGCTCAATCATCCACTGCATATATGATTTTACCCGCTCATAAGAAATAACTTGTGGCTTGGTACTTTGCTTTTTTTTATAAATCATAATGTAAGACCCTAACGCTAAATAATTGTTAACTTTTGAAAAAAACAGCGCCTTGTATAGAGTTCACCAATATCAATAAGGTAAGCACTAAGCACTAAGCAGGTTTATTAAAACAAAAAAAGGTGCCAACAAGCACCTTATCTTCGATCATTTCAACAATATTTTATAAACTTAAACTATAAACCTGCAGCAACAAATGCCGCACTCACAAGCTTTTGTGCATCACTTATAATCAGCTGTAAATGTGCGTCATCAATAAAGCTTTCTGCGTATATTTTATATATATCTTCTGTACCAGAAGGACGTGCTGCAAACCAACCGTTTTCTGTACAGACTTTAATACCACCAATAGCCGCATTGTTACCAGGAGCGTGCGATAGTACTTGGGTGATTTTTTCACCTGCGAGCATGTCTGTAGTAATAGCTTCAGATGTCAGCGAAGTTAGTACCTGCTTTTGCTGTAAATTAGCAACAGCTTCAACACGTCCGTAACACGGTTCGCCTAATTGCTCAGCTAAAACTTGATATAGCTGATAAGGGTCTTTACCCGTTACAGCTAGCATTTCAGCGGCTAATAAGGCCATGACAAAGCCGTCTTTATCGGTTGTCCAACAACTGCCATCTTTTGCTAAAAATGTTGCACCGGCACTTTCTTCACCACCAAAGGCATAACTTGAGTTGTGTAAGCCATCAACAAACCATTTAAAGCCAACGGGCACTTCAGAAAGCGGTCGTTCAATGAGCTTAGCCACACGATCAATTAATGAACTTGAAACCAGCGTTTTACCTATTTTACAGGTTTTAGACCAATTTCTGTGGGTCATTAAATAGTGGATTGATACCGCTAAATAATGATTTGGGTTCATTAAACCGCCTGTTTTAGTCACAATACCATGACGGTCAAAATCAGGGTCGTTACCGACAGCAACATCAAACTTATCTTTTAGAGCAATTAAACCCGACATAGCATAAGGCGATGAACAATCCATGCGTATTTTGCCATCTTTATCTAACGGCATAAAAGCAAAGCTAGCATCAACAACTGGGTTAACTACTGCTAGATTTAGACCATATTTCTTTGCAATTACTGGCCAGTAATGAATACCTGAACCACCTAATGGGTCAACACCGATATGAACACCTGCTTTAGCAATCGCTTCCATATCAACAACCTGACTTAACTGATCGACGTAAAAGTTGATAAAGTCTTCACGATTTAACAAAGAAGATTGCAGTGCTTGGGTATAATCAAGACGTTTAACATCAACCAATTTATGACTAATAATTTCGTTCGCACGTTGCTCGATAACTTTCGTTATTTCACCTTCTGCAGGACCACCATGAGGTGGGTTATATTTAATACCGCCATCAGTTGGAGGGTTGTGCGATGGCGTTATGATCAAGCCATCAGCCTGAGAAGTGTGAGTTTTATTATGAACAATTATAAGACGAGAAATAACAGGCGTTGGCGTAAAGCCGTCATCACTTTGAATAACTACAGGAACATTATTTGCAATCAATACTGAAATTGCAGAAGCAAATGCAGGCTCAGATAAGGCGTGGGTATCTTTACCCAAATAAAGTGGCCCTTTAAATCCTTTTGCTTGACGATATTCAGCCACCGCCTGACAAATAGCTTCAATATGCTGTTCATTGAAGCTTAACTTACTGGCGTTACCTCGATGTCCAGAAGTACCAAAGGTCACTTTTTGCTCAGCAATAGTTACATTGGGCTTAAGTAAAAAATAATCACTTACTAAACGACCAATATTAATACGATCTTCTGGTCTTACAGGTTTTCCTGCATGCTGATGAACTGTCATTTCAACTCCTTGTATTCATATTAAAGTTTGCTTTAAGCCTGCTACTTAATTGTCGCTGATATAATCTAAGTAACTTAAGTAACCTATGTAACCTATGTAACCTATGTAAACTATGTAACGAAAAAAGCTAAAGTAAATCGCGAATATTCTCTACGTCTTGTTCATCATAGCCCAATGCTCGGCTTACTTCGGTTAACATCATCTTTTTACGCGTAGTATTTGAATTTGTTATCACCCAAAAAGGGCTATCAGGTATCTGACGTGGTTTAGTGCTACTGCCACTTGCCGCAAGTTCAGCTTCGCTGGCTGCAAAATATAATCGGTCGCGGCCTCTAATATTGCAAACAGTAGAAAACTGCTGATTATGTACTCGATATAAAGCAGCTAAAATCAATAAAAATCGACCAACGGCGCCACGTTGCATCGCTAATTCTTCTCTATTAATATAGTTAAATACCGAGCCATTATTGTCTGGTGTAACACTTGTTGCTTGTGTTTGAGCAACTTCAACTTCGTTCTTTTCAACAGTGTCTACTTCCACTGTTATTTTATTCTCAACGTCATGTTCATTTGGTAATTTCATAAGACGACGTAATATCGACGAGGCACTTTCGCCAATATATTGAGTATTTGAGGCAATGTGCTGATAAAGCTCTTCATCTATTTCGATGTTTTTCATTGATGACCCTAGGATAATTATTATAGATCGCGGCAAGATTATACTTACGTTGATAAGAAGTCTCTATAGTGGATCAGCAAATGATGTCATTATTTTCAAAAAAGATCGTTTATATCAATATCAGACTCTATTTCATTCGCCTCAATAATCATCCTTAGTTGCACACAAAGAGCCCTCAACCATTTTAGCTTGGTTTTTCGTTGCATCAAAATCCTAAAACAAGGACAATTATCTCAATTGAATAACACTGGGCAAATACAACAATGGCGAAGCTTTTAAACTATCAGCAACTGGGCAGCGGTAAAGACATCATTCTCATTCATGGCTTGTTTGGTCGCCTTGAAAACTTAGGAATGGTGGCAAAAGCGTTAGCTGAAAATTTTCGAGTAACGAGTGTTGATGTGAGAAATCATGGTGATTCATTTCACGATAGTGTGATGGATTATCCTACCATGGCTCAAGACATTGTTGCTCTTATGGAGCACCTCGCTATAAAAAGCGCGGTTGTGCTGGGTCATTCTATGGGCGGAAAAATCGCCATGGAACTGGCTTTAACATTTCCTCAGTTAGTTGAAAAATTGATTGTCGCTGACATAGCGCCAGTAGAATACCCTCCACATCACAATAAAATAATAGCCGGTTTACAATCTCTCGACTTTACGATTATTAAACAACGTAAAGACGCTGACAAAGCGCTTTCAGCATACGTTGAAGAGCTTAGCGTTAGACAATTTTTATTAAGAAATTTAAGTACCGAGAACGCTCAACTTGCCTTTAAATGTAATGTAGAAAATATAGCGACCAATTACCCAGAAATAATGAAAACTTATCAAGGGGATAATAGCTATCAAGGCGCTACCCTATTTATCAAAGGCGCAAACTCTGACTATATATTACCCGAACATCGTGATGAGATTTTGCGTTTGTTTCCTCAAAGTCGTGCTCGAGTTATTCAAGGTGCAGGGCATTGGTTGCATGCTGAGAAAACAGCCGCATTTAACCGAAGTGTTGAAGGTTTTTTAGCAAGCTAATTGATATAGCACGCTTTTTAAAGTCTCAAATTTACTATTACTTGAGCAATGTATTATTGACTCAGTTGATCTCATAGACTTTAAGGTTATAAAATTCCATCTAAAGTCTAGCGGCCAAACTAACAATTTTAATGTGTTTAAAAGCACTGATATGCTATAGTGCCGCCTGAAAATTCTAGGGTTGATTATGATAGCAGAAAACTTTGAATTAGTTGAAGCCATAGGGCTGAATTTATTTTATGCTTTTATCTTTATTTTCATTGGGTTAACAATCCATGATGTAATGAAAAAAAACGATGTCCCTAAAATGGGCAAGTTAGTTGTTTATTTTGTATTATTTTTAGGATGTGCCGGATTTATCGCAAAAGGTATCATTCAGTTTGTTTGGGAAAGCCAAGGCGTTGGGTAAGTAAGTAATAAAATGGCAAAAGAAGTAGCAGATTTAACAACCATTGATTTATTTAGCGATGAAAAGCGTCCGGGGCGTCCAAAAACGAACCCACATTCGCGCAGCGTGCAAGTAAAGATAAACAAACGTAATCAGGTTAAGCGCGATAAGAACAATGGCCTAAAGCGAGTAGAGTTCAAACTACATCAAGATGTATTTGAACGCTTAGACGTTTTAGCAAAAGATAAGGGTATTAGTCGAAGTGAGTTAATAGAAGTCTTATTAGTTCAATCGCTTGATGCCAACGATATTAAAGTTTAGTAGATATAAAAGGTTAGATTGATGGCAATTGTAGGTTTATTTTTCGGAAGTGATACAGGTAACACCGAAGCCGTAGGCAAAATGATCCAAAAGAAATTGGGCAAAAAACTTGTCGATGTTAAAGATATCGCCAAAAGTACTAAAGAAGAAATAGCTGAGTTCGATTTATTAATCTTAGGTATCCCTACTTGGTACTACGGTGAAAACCAGTGCGACTGGGATGACTTCTTACCAGAATTAGAAGAAATAGATTTCACTGATAAGTTAGTGGCTATTTTTGGATTAGGTGATCAAGAAGATTACGCTGAATACTTCTGTGATGCGATGGAACCATTGCGTGATATTGTTGAGTCTAAAGGTGCAATCGTCGTTGGTAACTGGTCAACTGAAGGCTATGAATTTGAAGCCTCTAAAGCGTTAACTGACGAAAGTACATTCATCGGTTTATGTATTGATGAAGACCGCCAGCCAGAATTAACTGAAGAGCGAGTTGATACATGGGTTAAGCAAATTTATGATGAACTTTGTTTAGCTGAGCTAGAAGATTAACTTTTAAAGTAAAAGCTAGCGTATCATTAAAGAGACCAGCAATTAGCTGGTTTTTTTGTCTCTAATATATTGAAAAATCGGGCGGAAACATACTCAACATGTTTTATTGCTATTAATTAAATTAGCTCACAACATGAAGCAATGCACTTTAATTATACTTTAAAAGCATTAAATGTAATTGATTATGCCTTGAATCTGCAGGTCAATAAATATTAGGTTATTGACCTCAAAGCATAAATTTATTTCATCGACTAATTTATTAAACTTAGCCTTAAATAATACCAAAAAAATTGTTATTATAGCTTATCGATAATTTGCTTTGCTGCCTAATAATGAAAAAATTTATTTTAAAATCAATTTTGTTATTTTTTTTAATGCTTCCTCAATTAAAAGCAAATCAAACGCCTTTTAAAATTGAGCAAATCACCTTTTATACTGAAATTTATCCACCTGCTAATTTTTTAATCAACAACAAACTTAGCGGTATTTCTGTTGATACTGTAAAAGCCATGTGGAAACACTTAAATATTAATGAACCAGAAATACAGCTTGTTCCATGGACACGCGGTTACCAATTTACCTTGGAGAAAAACAATACCGCAATATTTACCATGTCTAAAACTAAACCTCGTGAAAATTTATTTAAATGGGTAGGGCCTATTTTTCACTCGACTCAAGTACTGATTACTAAAAAGTCGAATAGATTTAATTTTTCTAGCGAAAAAGACGTTTTTGCACATTCTGTAGCAGCGGTTAGAGGTGATATATCAGAAATTTCTTTACACCAGATTAACTTTCCCAAAGCTAATATCGCCAGTGTGGCAACGTTAAAGCAAGCTTATGTGTTGATGGAGTCTGGTCGGGTAGATATGGTGATCGCCTCTATCCATGCTTTTGATCATTTAATGAAAGAAAACAAGTTCAATGCTAACGCCTACGAACAAGTTTGGCAGGTCAACAAAACAGGTAATTATTTAGCATTTAATATAAACACCCCTGATTTTATTATTCAAAGCTACCAACAAGCCTTTGATGACATTGCACCTCTGCGATTAAAAATAAAAGCTAAATACGATTTACCTCAAGCTGAATACTAATCTAAAACTCAGATTTAACATGAGTACAAATAACTAATGAATTTGATAATAACCACATATAAAAACATTGCGCCTTAATTACTGAACAGTGCTGTACTGTATTTCAATTTGGTTTAAAATATCCCTTGACCAATTAATCACCTTAACCCACTCTTGCTAAATTACTTTCCTAGCACTGAGACTCTATTAGTGAGCCAAGAATTAATGTACGACAAAAATAGTCTTATAATTATCATCACACTGTTTATTTTGATGCTTATTATTAACCAAATCGCCTATACCTTAGGTCGACGAAATAAAGATGTAGAAAACGCCGAGATGAAAACCCAATCTACGGCGATACAAACTGGCATTATTGGTTTACTTGCCTTGTTATTAGGTTTTACATTTAATATGTCATTACACCGTTATGACGCTCGCAGTAGTGCTGTTATTGAAGAAGCTGGTGCGATTAACCGAGTAGCAATGCAAGCAAAACTACTACCAATAGAAATTAGAGAAGCGGTTTTTAGTGAATTAGAAGTCTATTTAACGCTACGTATTTCATTAAGCCAAGTTGATTTATCAAACCCTGAACAGCGAAGAAACATCAATAAAAAAGTCAATAAATCTCAAGCAAACCTTATTGAATTGGCACAAAAAGAACTGGTTAATCCAAAGTCACTGTTAATTGCAAATGGCTTTTATCAATCTTTATCGTCAATGATTCAAATTGAAAATAAACGCACAGCAATGTTGAGGCTGCATGTACCTGAGCCAGTGTTATTTCTATTATTTGGTGTCTTTGTTACTGTGGGTGGTATGTTGGGTTATAACAGTGGCTTAGGGAAAAAGCGCCCTGCCTTCCCTACTATTTTATTGTTCACGTTAATTGTTCTGGTGGTCTTTATCATCATTGACTTAGATCGCCCTAAGCGCGGCATAATACAAGTGAATCAAGACAGCTTGCACGATGCGACGGTAACATTACAAGATTATAAAGCCGGCTAGTAAAAGAATAGACTATTTTAGTCATACGTAAAAAGGCAGTAAATATAGCAACTCTCTGTTTACTGCCCTTTGCATTCAATGTTTTCAATGTTTTCAATCATAAAAGTGACTTTTTTATAACCTGTTTACTTTCAGAGCTTAACTTTCAATAAGCATTTATTGCTACGCAAGTAGCATCAAATACTCCTCCCTATAGCCAATCCTAAAAAGAATAAAACGAATATTTAGTACTTAAGTACTATGTTTACATCATAGTAATTACAATATTTATCATTATAATAAAATAAACGATAATCAGACTATAGCTGCCCAATAGGCTGTATTTTACTCTTGGTTTTACGAAAGCTTATTAATTGATTTCGAGTTAACTCGATTTAAATAATATCAAGAAATTATAGGTTTATTTGATTTTATGAAGTTCACATACCAATTTATATTATCTTTGATGCTGGTTTTACTTAGCTTAGCAAGCGCATTGACCTCTTTGGCTCTGCCTGCAAATGATAACTTAAGGTTTGTCATTAATGCTCCGGGCTCTTCTCCTTATATTTATTTCGATCATGAGGAGTCTCGTTATCGGGGTGTTGTGGTAGATTTTTTTGAAAGCTTTGATGATAGTGATGCATTTAATGTTAAGTACATTGACTCCAGTAGAGCACGTAATGAAAAACTGGTGATGTCTAAAGAGGCAGATGTGTTTTTTGGTAGTGCCATTTGGTTAAAAAACCCGAAAAAATTTATATATTCGAATACCATCATGCCTCATGTTAGTTACATCTACTCAACAAAGACGTTCCAAGAGCAATTTTCACTTAACGCTCATAATGGTGCGCTAATTTGCACAAGACATGCATTTAGTTACCCTTTTTTACAGCCATACTTTAATGATGGCAAGTTAGTGCGTGTTGATTCAAGTAGCCAACAATCGATTGTCAGCATGTTAAGTAAAGGGCGCTGTGATTTTGCTATTATGAGCGAGGAAAACGCACGAGGTGTTATGTTTGACTCGGTGTTTTGTCAAAACGAATTTTATCAATCACCCTTACCTGTTATGAGTGATGAAGTTGGCTTTATTATCAATGAAAATTTAACTCAAACCAGGGATAAAATTAACCAACAGTTATTGGCGTTCATTAACTCTGGCGCAAGAGATAAGTCAATTCAAAAGCATCTAAAGTCACGTGTATTTCCTAAACGGGTATGTCAGCAAACTGCAGATACCGACTTGTCAGCTGAATATTAACTACGGCTAAATATTCCAGATTTAAACTCGCGATAGTTAATCGATTTATATCGCGGCCAAACGAACTTAAACGACACTTGAAAATAAAATTACTGTCATTAAATGCTCAAGCAATATAGCTTTATTTTGTTTTGTTTTGTTTTGTTTTGTTTATTAGTCACTTTATGATGATCAAAAACACATCATCAAAATATAATTTTAAAGCGATACTATTAAATGTAGTAACGCGGAAAAAATTAAACTTTTCCTTTACCACAAGCTTTATCAATTTCAATAATATCGCAGCATTTTCGACTTTAATGTTATTCATCTTGAGTTGCCTGCCAGCCTAATATATCGACGATTTACCATTAACTAAAATAAACTCTCCATTTAGTCCGCGATTACCCTATAAAGCTTATCTATAACAGCGTAGGATGAACTTACTTTAGACAAAAATTTAGGTTTGCACGTTAAGTGCACTTATATAAAAAATTATGCAACTAACAGCAAAAGCATCACTTAATCACGCATTACTCATCTCAATTTGCACACCGCAATTTAAAGGTGATGAAGCAACAGAGTCATTGGCAGAACTGGCGCGTTTAGTAACAACTTTAGGGTTTAAAGTTGTTGGCACACAGTCGCAAAAATTGAGCTCAACGAATAAAGTTAATGTACTTGGTTTAGGTAAGCTTGCTGAAATAGCGCACCTTACCGGTAACAAAGGTGAAGTTGAAGAAATTGAAGCAGCAGATGACTTATCTAATGACGTACCAAAAGAAGTAGTCGATGAAACACTACTTACAGCTATGCCTTCAGATATTCCGTCAGAAAACCTGCCTTTTGCCTGTGCTGATGTTGTGGTATTTGATTGCGATTTAAGCCCATCCCAACTCCGTAATGTAGAGAACCAATTGGGCGTAGAGGTATTTGATCGAACCGGTATTATTATTGAAATATTTAGTCGCCATGCTCGTACCAAAACGGCGAAATTACAAGTGGAAATTGCTCGGCTTAATTATGTCGCACCGCGCCTTCGTGAAACATCGTCTGGCGATAGAGATCGTCAAATGGGTAAAGGTGCAGGCGAAACGAACCTTGAGCTAAACCGCCGAGCTGTTCGTGATCAACTTGCAGACCTTAAGCGCGAATTAGTCAGCGTTCAACATGAAATGAAAGGCCGACGTACCCAACGTTCAGAGCTTTTTTGTGTCGCGCTAGTTGGTTATACCAATGCGGGTAAATCATCAATGATGCGAGCGATTACAGGCAGTGATGTCGAAGGTGAAAACAAACTATTCGCTACACTT
>TARA_R110000765_G_scaffold18826_3_pt1 | contig 41368 bp, 30 predicted proteins | sample TARA_R110000765 | Tara Oceans TARA_R110000765 (sample SAMEA4398168) | marine metagenome | biome: Polar Biome; feature: [MES] marine water layer (ENVO:01000295) within the mesopelagic zone...; material: water (ENVO:00002006), including particulate matter (ENVO:01000060) such as...... | reverse complement strand
GAAATTGAAGCATTTAAAAGTACCATTACGCAATTAAATGACGTTACACAACAATATCAGCAACAAGCAGAACAATTAACACAGTTAACACAAACACAAAGCCAGCAAAAACAAATTCTCGAATTATCAAAAATCAAACAAAAACAAACCTTAAAGGCTTTGAATCAAAAAGCACTTACAGAACAACAAAAGCTCGCCAAACTGGAACGAGAAGAATCAGCATTAGTCTCCTTATTAAAAAGAATGGCTGCTGATGCAGCAAAAGCTAAACAGGCAGAAAATTTAGTCGGACTGAGTAAATTAAAACGTAAACTCAGTTGGCCAGTAAAAGGGCGAATCAATCATAGCTTTGGTTCAAGTAAACAAGGCTATTTAAAATGGAAAGGCGTATTCCTTTCAGCGCCAATTGGCCGAGAAGTAAAAACTATTCATAACGGCACAGTTTTATTTTCAGATTGGTTAAAAGGTTATGGACTGGTTACCGTTGTTGACCATGGTGATGGTTACATGAGTTTATATGGCCATAACCAAGCCTTACTAAAATCGGTAGGTGATCGTGTTGAAGCAGGCGAACCAATAGCCTTAGTTGGCCAAAGTGGTGGCCAAGCTAATTCAGGACTTTACTTTGAAATTAGGCACACTGGTATTGCAGTTAACCCCAAGCTCTGGTGCAAGTAATTTTGTTTACTAATTCAATTATTATCTATTGAACTAGTCGATTTTTCCCACTTGAACTGCTATTCTCACTAACGACTTATAATAAGAAAAACTTACCGTGCTTAAATTATTTTCCAAATTTATATTGTTATTAAGCTTACTTTCTCCTGCCTTACTTTTTGCTCAATCAGCGCAAGTAGCGATTATTATTGACGACATTGGCTATCGAAAAAGTGATGCGCAAGCGCTTTACTTACCGGGCAATATTAGTTACGCCATTCTACCTCATACCCCTTACGGCAAAAGGTTAGCGCTAAAAGCACAAGCGAAGAATAATGATGTTATTTTGCATATTCCAATGGAATCAAAAAATGGTAAAAAGCTAGGGCCTGGCGCGTTAACCAGTGAGATGAATGAAAATGGCATTCGTGAAAGTTTAAGTCATGCTTTTGCTGAAATTCCTTTTGCGTTAGGTATTAACAATCACATGGGCAGCAAGCTTACTGAATTGTATCAACCAATGGCTTGGACCATGCAGTTTCTAAAAGAACGAGATTTAGTCTTTATAGATAGCGTAACCACAAGCGATAGCCAAGCTGAAGACGTTGCTATTAGCTTTGGTGTACCCAGTTTACATCGACATATATTTCTCGATAACAAACTCGACCACAACTATATTCGCCGACAGTTTAAACAATTAATTCGAGACGCTAAACGCTATCAGACTGTGGTGGCTATTGCTCACCCACACCCTGAAACGATAACGTCTCTGAAAAAACTTCTGCCTTTACTCGCACAAAACAATGTTGAGCTTGTGCCAATATCTACATTGCTTAACCGTAAGTTAACAACACCTAACCTACAAATAAATGCTGAAGACTGAGTTATTCCTACATTTATTAAATGTGTAAAATTTTTTGACAGTGCAACATTAACTAGCTCTTTATATTATGTTTTTTAAGAAGTTTATGAAGATATTTTACGGGTATCGCATAAGTAATTCCACTGGGTTTACTGATCACTGTTTCTTTACTTTGTTGAACAAAAACCTTATTAATTACACCGACAACCTCACCCGTTTTAACATCATACATAGCGCTACCACTATTGCCTGGATAAGCCGTTGCATCTAATTGATACACTAAATAAGGGTCTCTTAAACGCTTTAGCATAGCAATACTAATTTGTCTTGAGTCATCAACCGGGATAATAGTCGGTGTTACTGCAGCAATTATTCCACGGTGAGTAACTGGGTAAAGCCCAAGTACCGCGCCAATAGGAAACCCCGTGAATGCGATACTACTGCCTTCTTTAATAAAGTCATTCTTTGCTAAGGTTAATGCTGGTAACGCTCTCCCTTCTATTTTAAGAATAGCTAAATCATGCTCTTCATCAGTAGCAACTAGCGTTGCCAACCTAACCTTCGCTGCAGGCCCTTTCCCGGTAAATACGGCTAATTTTTGTAATAAATTATCATCTAACTCGGTATCAATAACGTGATTATTTGTCACGATGTAGGTTCCATCTCCAACCACAAAGCCGGTACCATTAAGCTGGTTTTTCTGCCGCCCAGTTGGCGTATAAACACCAATTCCTACAACAGACGGTTTAACCATGCTGACAGTATCAACTAAATTAGCGTAGGTTATTGAACTGCAAAGCAACCCAATCAATATTAATGGTTGTAATAATCGTTTCATATTTTCACTCTTTTTTAAGAATTTCACTTATTACCTGAACTTAGCATACTATTGGGTTAGCGATTTCGAAATTATTGCCCATAATTAAATAATATAGTAGAAGGAGATATACTTAGTGGCGAAAAATATAGTACCGATTTTAGCCGGTGGAGGCACACGTTTACCCGCACACATTGGCGTACTACAAGCATTAGATGACTTGAATATCGATTTTACTCACCTTGTTGGCGTTTCTGGTGGCAGTATTATTGCCAGTTTTTACGCTGCGGGACTATCAATAGCGAAAATGAAAAAAATTGCGCTAACCACTGACTATAATCAATTTAAAGGTTTCTCGATTATCAGTTTGATTCGAAATGGTGGTTTAAGCTCAGGTGACGTTTTTGAACAATGGGTCGACAAGCATTTAGAAGGAAAAACCTTTAACGACCTTAACTGTAACCTGCATATTGTAGCGACTGATGTAAAAACAGGTCGCCCGGTAATTTTTGATCGTAAAAGAACACCCGGGATGAAAGTATCTTTGGCCGTACGCTTTTCTATGTCGATACCACTGGTGTTTAGTTTTAAAAAATTTGGTAGTCACTTAATGGTTGATGGCAGTATTTTATCAGAAGATGCCCTACATAGAGATTGGGCCATGGATGGCACACCCGTACTGTGTTTTCGTCTGCGCGGTGAACATGAATATGACGAACTGAAAACAGATGGTATGTTCCCTATTATCAACTACGTTACTTTACTCATTAGAACCTTTATGACCACGATATCACGCGAATATATCAACGATGCATTCTGGCATAACACCATTATTATCAATGCTGGCCTATCCTCAGCCGTTGATTTTGGTATGAGTGAAGAGAAAAAACTCGAATTATTTGATATTGGTTACCATACTGCAATGGAAATAGTACCGATTAAAACTAAGCATGGTAGCTAAACTCTTAAAAAATAAACATTATTAATAAATACTTAACAAATATATTTCATAATACATACATAAAATGCTAAATTAATTCTATGATAATAAAAAATACAAGAATGGTTAATTGATCTAACCAAATAAAATGAGAAAATAATGAATTGGAGCAAGAAGTTACTAGACGCCCCAGTAATTGGAGGGTTAACAAAACGCATTGCATCAATGAAAATTAATCATGATGCGATGAATATTGCTGAGCATTTTACCCAATTCCTACAACCAGAGTTTGCAAGTAATGATGAACTCCGTGATGAAGTTTTCCGTATTCGCCACAATGTATATTGTGAAGAATTAGCCTTTGAAAAAGTAAAAGCTGAAGGCAAAGAGCAGGATGAGTTTGACGCTCAATCAATCTTCTCAATGATCAAACATAAACCTTCAAATACCTATACAAGTTGCGTTCGTGTAGTTAAATCAGCGAACGTAACTGAACTACTTCCCATAGAAAAATATTGCTTAGACGCTATACAAAATAAAGAGTTACACCCAAGTAACTTTCCACGCCAAGACATAGCAGAAATATCTCGCCTTGCGGTTAAAGCTGACTTTAGACGTCGTAAAACGGATAAATTTAGAGGCTCAGCCATAGGTGCCATTAATGAACCTACTTACTCAGAAACAGAACTACGCTGTTTTCCGTTCATCGCTATCGGCCTATACATGGCCGCAGCGACAATGAGCATGGAAACAGGTGTTAAACATGTTTACGTCATGATGGAGCCAAGACTTGCACGTAGCATGAAGTTTGTGGGAATAAACTTCATTCAACTTGGTGAAGCTATTGATTATCATGGGTTACGTGCACCTTATTATATTAGCGCAGACATGTTTATGGAAAATTTATCACCTGGATTTAAATGCTTATATAGAGCTATATCGAAAGACATTAAAGACTACCTTTCAAATATTTAAGTTAGTTAAAACCTTCAAATATTTTCTCCCTCTATGCTAAACTCTAAAAAACATAGAGGGTTATAAATTACTCTAACAAGCGTTGCTTTTTCTCTTTTTGTGTAGCAGTAATCACCGTAATTTCATTCAATATCTTCTGAGCCTCTTTGTTATTATTATTTTCTAATAACGTTGCAGCAAAGTTCAAGGCTATATCAATATCTTCACCATTAGATAATTTATAAGCCTCTTTAGCTTTTACTAATGCCTCTGATTTTTTATCAGACTTCAACAAAACTTGAGCATAGGTATCAACTACATTCGGTATCTCTGAGTTTAGTTCATAAGCCTTTTTTGAGTATTTCAATGCTTGCACAAGCTCACCTTGATCCATATAAAGCCAAGATAAGTTATTTAATGCCACAATATTTTCAGGTTGTACTGTAATCAGTTTCTCATATTCTATAACAGCTTTATCTTGGTGCTCGGCTAAATACATATTCGCTAAACTAAAGCTAACTCTCGGGTTAATTTTATTTTGTACTGCTTCTTTTACTGAAAATTTCTCTAGCAGTTCAATAGCTTCTAATTTTTGATTATTCCCCTGTAAAGCGAAAGCAAGAAGAGTTGCGTTAATACTGTTAGGTGCTGCTTGGTATTGTTGTTCTAACTTTGGAATGGCTGCAGAAAAGTTTCTCTCAAGCAGTAAAATACGACCTGATATGCCTGCAAGTAAATTTTCATTAATATTAAACTTATCAAACTCTTCAAATAAAACTTTTGCATCATCAACACGATTATTATCTAACAATATTTGCATTTTAACTAAATGTAGCATCAAATTATTTGGATGTTTTACATCGGCTTTTTGTAAAGATCTAAGTGCTCTATCTGGAGATTTCTTATTTACCCAATAATTAGCTAATAGAAAAGCAGACTCAATATGATAAGGGTTAGTCTTCTGCCATTTATCTAAAATAGAATAAGCATCTTTACCGTCAGGATCTTGCTTACTAATAACAAGCATTAATTGCCAGTATCGTTTAGGGGTTTTAACATCGACTGAATAACCATCTAACAAAGAACTAGCCTGCTTAAATTCTTTCAAATATATTAGTGCCTCAGCTAATAAAATTCCGTACTTTATGTCATCTTTATTATTTTGTTGAGCTTTTGCTAATACTGTTAATCCTTTATCGTTTTTATGAAAATCAAAATACTGGCTTAATATTTGAATGTTATCCGGGTAAACCTTTACTGCTTGCTCAGTTAATAATTCCGCCTTCTCAATATCTTTTTGGTAGTTTGCCAGCTTAACCATTTGAGTTAATGCATAAACATTATTAGGCTCTAACGCTAAACTTTTTTCTAATGCTACTTGACCATTTGTATAGTCTTCTTTTTTAAAATATATTGCAGATTTTAGGTTATGCCCGCCTGACTTATCTGGATACTCTTTTAACCACTTATCTGCGATTACAGTTGCCCGAGATAAGTCTCCTGATTCAATAGACGCAAATGCTAAAGTAAGCTCAGCAGAAACCAACTCTGGATTCATCTGTAAAGCTAATTCTAGTTTTTCAATACCCGACGGATCGTTCATCATTAACTTTAACACGCCAGCTCTTGCGGCTTCTTCACCTGTCAAATCGGCTGAGCCTGAAGCATAGTTGGCTATTTCTTTTGCTTCTTCCAATGCCCCGACTTCAAGTAACTCATAACTCATTGTTGCCAAAAATTGAGCATTCACTTTATTTTTCACATCGTAGCCACTCAATGTTTCGCTAATATCATCAATAAAGCCTAGCTGTAATTGGCTCACCGCGAGCATTCTTTTAGCGGGGTGTTCATCTGAAACGTAAGGCATTAAATCTGTTAAGTAATTAACACTTTGTTCATAGTTTTTTAAATAAAAGGCACTTGCTCCCGCCACTAATTTTAAGCTAAAAGAGTTAAACCCAGAATTTAACGATTGAACAGCAAAGCGGCTTGCTGCTACATAATCTTTATCTTCAAAACGTACTGTTGCCTTAATATATTGTAAAAAAGGCTGTGTCGGCACCCTAGCTAAAATAGTATCTGCAATTTCTTCTGCTGCTTTAAACTGGCCATTTTTTAACAGCGCATCGGCAATAAATAGCTGTACTTTGCCAGAATTGGGCTGCATTTCTTGATATTTTTGAAAGCTATTCACCGCCAAAGTATAATCTTGTTCAACTGTTGCAATTTGACCTTGCAACATCAGTGCATCAACATTACCCGGATTTGCAATTAATATGCGCTCAACTAACGTTCTTGCCTGTTGAATATTTTGTTTCGAAAATTCTAAATAAGCACTTGCCAACATACTGTAATTATCTGCTTGAGAAAAAGACAGCGCAGTATCCACCGATGCTTGAGCTAACTCATTATCTCCAGTTCGTAACGATGCTAGTGTTTTATATGCAAGATATTGCGGGCTTAACTGAGATAAAAATTCTTCCTGTTTGTTCAATGCTAAAACATCTAAGTCTGATTCAGTTAATATATAGGCTCGAGCCAACAGAGGAATAACTTGATCTACAGAATAGTTTAATTTATTGGCGCGTTCTAACTCTTTAATAGCATTTTCAGCATTGCCTGTACTTAAATACAATCGGCCAAGTAAGAACCTTGCATAAGCATTTTTATCATCAACTTTAAGTGCGTTTTTTAATGAAATAATAGCCGTATTACTTTGCTTTTCAATTATAGCTTTCTCTGCTTGTTCAATATAAGTTTGCGCCGATTCATTGTCAGAGCATGCAAACAAAACAAAAATAACACTTACACAGATTATTGATTTCGAAAAATTCATTTAAACTTCCTGTTTTGGGTTTAATAGCATCTTCATTAAAGTATGATAATAAAGCATTAATTTCTCTTTTAAAATGAAATTTAAATAATCAACACTTATACAATACACTTATCTGGGTGTATATTTATTACATCGTTTACAGAATATAGTTTATTCTTTCAGTTGTTCGCGTCATTACAAGCTTAAAAGGAATATTAATGTTTAACTATGAAAAAGCCTTTTCGAGAAATATTGGCTGGGTTACAGAAGAAGAACAACAAACCCTTAGAGGGAAAAAAGTAGCCATAGCAGGTGCCGGTGGTGTTGGTGGTGTACATTTACTAACATTAGCTAGGTTAGGTGTCGAAAATTTTTACATTTCAGACTTTGATGACTTTGAAGTACATAACTTCAACCGTCAATCAGGCGCATTTATGTCGACCCTAGGTGAGCAAAAAGTTGATGTTATGCAGCGTATGGCGCTTGATATAAACCCTGAAGCAAATATAAAGTGCTTTCCTGAAGGCATTTTTGAACATAACGTTGACGAATTCCTTGAAGGTGTTGATCTGTATGTTGATGCTTTAGACTTTTTTGCTTTAGAAGCAAGAAAAACAGTGTTTAAAAAATGCTATGAAAAAAACATCCCTGTAATTACCGCCGCACCACTTGGCATGGGGGCCGCTTTTTTATGTTTTATGCCTGGCAAAATGACCTACGAAGAGTATTTTAGGTTTGAGGATAAAAAAACTGAAAATGATCAACTCATTCAGTTTCTAATAGGTCTTTCACCTGCAATGTTACAACGACCTTACTTAGTAGATAGCAGCCGAGTCAGCTTTAAAGAAAAGCGAGGTCCTTCAACGCCTATGGCTGTTAATCTTTGCGCAGGAATAGCTGGAACTTATGCGCTTAAAATATTGCTTGGGCGTGGGGAAATAATAGCAGCGCCATTTGGGCTTCACTTTGATGCTTACCGTAACAAATATAAAAAAACATGGCGACCATTCGGTAACGCAGGCCTAATACCGAGAATAATGTTTCATATAGCCAAACAAATTGTTGAGAAATAATGTATTACTTGTATTCTTAATAACTATACCTAGCAAGTTTTGTCAGTATCAATTTTAACGGGCATGAGGCATTTTATAATTGGGCATACTTTACGTTACTTAACCCTTAAAATAGTAATGGATAAACTTTAGTTAGCCTAGTTCAATAAAAGAAAGAGGCTTCACTTACTCGGCGTGTTAAGTGTTATAAATAGTTAAAAACAGTGTCAGTTTTCTTTACACTATAATATTTCCCCTTTAACAATAAAAAAATATAAACTTCAAAAACAACAACTTACAAAGATGGCACTCAAGTTGCATTATTAGATTTAGAAAATTACTAACTAACAAAAAGTTGCTACAACTTTAAAGGATTTAAAATGAAAACATTTACTAAACTATTATGTGCAGCAGCGGTGGCGTCTGTTGGTACTTTTGCAAACGCAAACGTAATTATTAATTCTGGTTCTACAGGTACTACAGGTGCTGCAACTCTTCTAGATGTTACGCTTCAAGCTACTTCGGTTCTTGCTGGTGGTACTTGTTCTGCTGGTCAATGTCAACCAAATTCAACCTCTACATTTACAGAATCAGGTACTGGTGAAGTTACTGGTTTGTTACCTGGTGGCCTAGGTGGTGTGTTTGACTCTGATTTGAATAATACCTGGGGTATAACAGCAATATATACAGGTTTAACTGGTGATTACATTACCAATGTCCCTAGATTTAATGCTACTGGTTATGTTGATCTTTTCTATACAACAGACAACATCAACACTGAACAAGTTGCCCGTCTTTTAATTGGCGGTGGAGTAATTGAATTAGGTAACTCTAATCTTTGGGGCGTAGTAGACTATAGCTGGTTAATTTCGGCTACAGATACTGGTAACACAGATGCAGATGCTACTACTTTCTTCGAAAGCTCTGTTGCTTCTAATGGTTTTACTAACTTTTATGACATTTGGGCTGATACGACTACTGCAGATGTTGCTTGGGACTTTGACTTTACAGTTACAGATCCAACCAGAGCATACAGTGGTGATACTACAAGCGCATCTCGTACAACTCCCTTAAACGGTCAAATTGCGTTTAATGTTCCAGAGCCTTCTTCTATTGCTATACTTGGTCTTGGTTTACTAGGTTTAGCTGGCGCAGCTCGTCGTCGTAAATCTTAATTATATTTAAGTGACCTATGAAAAGCCTTCTTAATGAAGGCTTTTTTTTGTCTAAATATTGACTATCCCTAAATAAGGTTGACACTTTTCCAGCAATTAATTGGGGTGTGCTATGGAATGAACCACAAAACGTACTCAAAATATTACTCCCTCGTTTTTAAATTAGGCGTAATTCTGTAAAGTGTTAAGTTAAAGAAACAAAAAAAGAAATAACGTATTAGTGCGCCATTCGGAAAAAGGTGCTTAATATAGCTCAAACCAACACCAACACCAACACCAACAGATCTAAAAGTAATACCATATCAATTGATTGATACTCGATGTCAACTATTGTTATCAAAATGCCTTAACTGTGCATATCAAAGGCATACTGAAGAATTAATGCTTACTTTAATGGTAAAGCCAAAGGCCTGAAGGATACATAAAAATGGCAGTGTGGTGCTGTGATGACATACAATCAACGAAGGTCACATCAGGCGCTAAAAATACAAAACGCCTGATGAAGTACATCAGGCGTTTTATTTTTATCTGACAAACATACTATAACGGCAACATCAGGTTTCTTTAAAGCAAAACAATAACGATTAATTCTACTATTTGATAATTGATAAATAATGCTGCTTTATTTCGTTATTATGAGGTGCTAATAAATAAGCCTTTTTAATTAATTGTTGAGCTATATCTATATTACCCCTTTGCTGCTGTATCAAAGCAGCGGTATCTAAAACTGATGGGTTATCAGGTTGTAACTTCAGCGCCTTAGATATAACAACATAAGCATCTTCATTTTGATTGTTTTTAAGGTGTATCCAAGCCAAATTATTTAGATACTGAATATTATTGGGATATTTAACCAGTAATTCTCTATAATTAGCTTGAGCAAGTTTACTTTCTGAGTTGATAGCAAGTTGTGCTAACAACGCTTTAGAAAAATAATCGTCTGAATATTCAGTTACGTGCTTTTTCAAAAACTCTAAAGCGTCCATACTTCTATTTTGTTCAATAAATGCAGTATAAACAAAGTTTACATTTTGAGAAGAAGGTTGCATTTTATATAATTCTATTAAACCAGGTAATGCCCTTTTGAAGTCACCTTCTTTATAGGTTATTTGTGCTAGTAAGCCTTTAACATAATCAGTTGCTTTGAGTTCATCAGATAATTGATCAATATTGAACTTCGCTAAATCCAGCTTATCATTTAGCATTAAATAATAAGGGTACACCAATGTGGCTTTTGGGTTATCTGGTTGTTTACGTAACCATGATTCCGTAGTGACTAATGCCAAACTATGCTCACCACTACTTTCTAAGCTTACTATTTTTCCAAGCCATGCATTCTCTTGAGTTGAGTCAGCCTTTATCCACATATCAAAGACAGCGGCAGCCTGATCAAACTCCGATAAAAATAAATGGCTTTTACTTAACAGTGCCCAATATAGTTGGGGTGTATCTTCATTAATAGACACCACATCAGTTAACAAATTTACAACTTTTGCATAACTTTTTTCCGAAAATAAAACTTTACCGTATATCAACCGCACATTTAAGCTTTCTTGATTTTTTTCAAATAATGCTTTTACCTTATCTATCGCATCACCTGGTTTGCCTATTAATGTAGCTATGCGATAGTTTTGAATTAACACCAATAAATTGTCAGGTGATTTATCTAATAGTAGTTTAATTTTTACTAGCGCTTGACTGAAGTTTTTGCCTTGAATATCTTGTTCAATAAAATATTGCAGCGCGAAATTATTATCAGGTTCAAGCGTCAACACTCTTTTAAACGCTAATTCTGCTAATGCCTTTTCATTTTGTAATAAGTAAATTTTTGCTTCTAAATTATGCCCTTGAATTTGGCTTGATTCACTCTTTTGCCATGACTTGGCTAGTGTTAATGCTTTATCATAATCTTTAGTTGAAATATATGCTTGTGCTAAAGCCAATTTTGCCATGGGTAGATTTGGATCAATTTGTATCGCTTTTTCTAAATCAGTAATTCCGTCCAAATCGTTAATTGATAATTTTAGAATACCTAGTCGAGTAATATCTTCTGGCTTATCTGATTGAAAATCATAAGATTTTTCAATTAGTGATTTAGCTTGCTCAAATTTACCATCTGTTAATAATTTAAAACTTGCTGTAGTCAACATTTCAGTATCATCAACGGTAAATTCTGTCATGTTGACAAGTTTATCAACTGCATCATCAGTATAACCCAGCTTCATTTGAACCATAGTCAACACTCGTTGAATAGGATGATTCGCGGGTAAATCCTTAACAGTTGAAACCAAATACTGATGGGCTAATTCATACTTTTCCAATTGAAAAGCACTTAATCCGGCAATGACTTTATTAGAAGAAGTGTTTAGTCCGTTTTGAATTGCCTTTTCGGAATAAGCTAACGCAAGTGCAAATTCTTTATTTTCAAAATCAATAATACTTTTTAGTTGATTAACATAGGGTTGATCAGGTAATTGAATCAGCAATGGTGCTAGCTGCTGATTTGCTTCATCGAATTCACCATTCTTAATATAAGTATTTGCCAAATATAATCGTATTTTTATATTTTTTGTCACTAATGACTGATAATTTAAAAAAGAGGATATCGCTTGGGGGTAATCTTTTTCTACAAAATACAACTGGCCTTGAAGAAGCAGAGCCTCCATTAAATCTGGTGACTGCTCAACAACTTTATTAACCAACTTCAATGCGCCAGCAATGTCTTTATCATCAGCTTGTATATAAGCACTACCTAGTTGACTAAAAACAGATTCTGCAGAAATTTCATTAGCTTTAGCAATAGCATTTTTAGCTTCTGCTTTTTTATCTAAGTTAATATAGGCGAGCACTTGATACAGCAATACTTCAGGTAAAATCTTTGGATTGACATCCCTATATACATTCATAGTATCGATGGTTTCAATGATTTTTTGATTATCATCAAGTAAATAAAGCGCAGACAACAACTTAGGCAGCACAATGTTTATATCAACATTTAAACTGATAGCTTTTTCAAATTCTTTTTCTGCCGCAGCAGCTTGGCCTAATTCTAAATATACATTGCCTAATAAAACACGAGCTTCACCATTATTTAAATCATTACTAACAGCATTTTTTAAATCAATTACTGCTTCAGCATTTTTATTTTGCTGAATATGGTTTTTCGCACTGCTAATATATTCTTCAGTCGATTTATTGGGCGAGCAAGCACTTAAAGCTATCAATATACAAGTTGCTAAGGTTATCTTTTGGGTTTTAAATTTCATTAGTACTCTATCCCTGATTATTAGGTAAATTCGCTATAATATTTTTATTGTAAAACACCACACGCATCAATAATATTTGCACTCGCCACCAAGGTTTTATAACTATCATGCCCTGTAACAATCACAACAACATCTGCCCACTTGAGCATATCATCAATACTCTCAATGCGATCACATTGCCATTTAGGTACATGTTCATCATGATACTTAACATTAAATCCTTGTGACTCAATGCGTTTCAGTATTGGCTCTGCGGGAGTTTCTCTGCAATCATCAACATTAGGTTTATAAGCCACGCCTAAAATACCAATATTTTTACCTGAAACTTCCTGCGCTTTACTTATGACTTTATCTGCAATGATAAGAGGCCTGTCGTTATTAATCTTTCTTGCCAAACGTATAAACTCACCCGTTTTAGTGCTTTCCACTAAAAACCATGGGTCAATAGGTATGCAATGTCCACCGACACCAGGTCCCGGATTTAATACATTCACTCTAGGGTGTCGATTAGCTAGTTTGATCACTTCATTTACATCTACATGCAACTCTTCACACACTTGGGCGAGTTCATTAGCAAAAGCAATCCCAACATCACGAGAAGTATTTTCAACTAATTTCACGCATTCGGCTGTAGTTAAATCAGTTAAAAACACCTCACCTTCTACAAAACTTTGATATATCGCTTTAACTTTTTGTTGAGCCTTAGCGCTTGAGGCGCCAATAATTCTATCATTATGAACTAATTCATATAATGTTTGCCCAGGAATAGCACGTTCAGGACAGTGCACTACATCAACATTTAGGCCTTTTGCCTTAAGACGTTTCTCCACTTCCAAACTTGTTTGCGGGGAAATAGTAGACTCAACAATAACGGTTTGCCCATCTTTAGCCACTTCTGCAATCGCATCTATAGCAGAGAACACATAAGAGCGATCACAGCTATTGCCTTTAGCAGGGCCGTTATGTGGTGTAGGCACAGCGACCAAATAAGTTTCACTTGAAGGAATTTTTGTCGAGGCGGTTAAATAACCTTGTGACACTACTTTTTGAACTAACTCAGGCATACCTTCTTCATCAAAAGGACACTCGCCTCGGTTAATTGAGTCAACCTTATCTTGGTTTAAATCGACACCCGTAACAGAATAACCAGCTTGTGCTAGTAGGCTTGAAATAGGTAACCCCATGTAGCCCATACCAACAACCGTTAAAGTCTCATTTTTAGCCACTATGGGTAATTCTACAAACTCACTATTATCAGCAATAATAATATCAAGTATTTTATCTGCGACATGGCCATCACCAAAAGGGTTGTCCCAAGAGTAACTATCGCGACTTAACCATTGCTTAGCAGCTTTTACCGCTTTTACCGCATCACGACCAACAAGCTCACTGGCACCTACTTCAACAGCTTCAGGGCGTTCTGTATTTTCTCTTAAGGTAAGGCTTGGCACACCTAACAAACAGGCTTCTTCTTGAATTCCGCCAGAATCAGTTAAAATTAATTTAGCGTGTTTTTGTAATTGAATAAAATCTAAATAACCAACAGGTGGAATCAATTGTAAATAACTTGGCAGCTCAATATTAAACTCTTTCAGTTTAGATTGAGTTCTAGGATGAATAGGCCAAACAATAGTACCTGTATAATTGGCATGCATTTCATCGAACAAATGCAATAGTTCCATAAGGTTTGCTGCAACATCAACATTTGAAGCTCTATGGGCAGTAACTAAAAAGTATTCGCGCGCCTTTAATTTAAGGTCGGCTAAAATAGTACTTTTTTGAGCTGAAATTTCGAGATGCTGAAAAAGAGAATCAGAAACAGTGTTGCCTACTGTATGTATTTTATTACTCGCTATACCCTCAGATTTTAGAATTTTTTCTTGATTAGGCCCAACCGAAAATAAATACTCACTGATGTGGTCAGTCATAATGCGGTTGGTTTCTTCAGGCATAGTTCGGTCGTAACTTCTTAAGCCCGCTTCAATGTGCCCTACTTTAATATTTAATTTTGACGCCGCTAATGCACCAGCTAAAACCGTATTAGTATCACCTTGCACTAGCACAACATCAGGCTTCTCTTCTAATAAAATAGGTTCCATTTTTATTAGAATATTACCCGTTTGATTACTGTGTAACCCTGAACCAACCCCTAAATTATAATGCGGTGCTGGCAGGTGAAGCTCCTCAAAAAAGATACTATCCATCTCTTTTGAATAATGTTGATTTGAATGAATAATGAAGAATGGAATGTTTCTTTTTTCACATTCTCTGATCACTGGCGCCATTTTTATAATTTCAGGCCGTGTTCCAACAATGATGCCAATTTTCATTTAAATTTCCTTAAATCATTTTTTATAAAATTATAATTGAAAATATTCTAACGACTTACAGATTTTTTAACAGCTATTTATATTTATTTAATGTCTAACTATTGTTATATGAATAAATAAAGCATTGATATGTTATATACAGTGTTGGTAGAGTAGCCTGAAATAGATTATAACTGATAATAAATATCCTATATTTTCTCATCTACATAACAATAATTAAATATTATGATAAAAAATAACAAAAACAGTGTAAAGTCAGCTCTCTTCAGTAAACCACTTATAGGAATTTTTTTACTTTTCAGTACTATATGCGCCCTGAACATTCCTGTCCTAGTGACTTTATGGCGACATAGTTTTGATGATGGTACCTATTCGCATGCTTTTTTAATTCCTTTTATCAGCCTATACCTTTACTACGAACTTGCCCAAAGCGGTAAGTTGCAATTCAGAGAAAAGCTTTCAGCTATACCTACTGTATTATTAATACTAAGTTGCTATTTATTATTTATAACCAGCAACGCTCAAATAAGTATTGGTTATTGGGGTTCATTATTAGCGGTTTTTATTACCAGTGTAACAATGTTGTATAGATTCAATTGGTACATTGTATTCCCTGCCGCTTTTCTTGTTTTCATCTTTCCATTTTGGGGGGTATTGGCTCAGCCATTACAATCATTATCTGTAATAGCTGTCAGCTACATGATGAGCTTTACAGGTATTCCTGTATTCGTTGAAGATACTTATGTTTCAGTACCCGCAGGCGTATTTGAGATCGCGGGGGGCTGCAGCGGCTTAAGATATTTAATTGTATCTTTAGCGATTAGCTCATTGTTTATTTTTCTTAATATTAGTAAAGCTAAAAACGCATTTTTATTTATATTAGTTGCCATATTAGGCGCACTATTAACGAATTGGATAAGGATAACTGCACTCGTTCTAATTGGTCAATATACTAATATGGAAAGTAGCTTAATGACTGACCATAACACCTTTGGTTGGTATTTATATATACCATTCATGGTGTTATTATTTATCTGGGGTAATAAAATAGCCGATAGAGATATGACCATTGTAAAGTCGACTCAAAGCTCAGTATTCATAACTATACGACCAAAAGCTATTTTATGGCTTCTATGTCTGATTCCCTTATCACTATCATCCACATCTTTTAAATCATTTTTTATTCCCGATCAAGAAATGAACTTAGATACTGAACGCGTTTCTAACTTGTCGCCAGAGATACACCACTATTCTTCATCTAAAGTTATCACCATTGTAAATTTAACTGAAAATTTGGAACATCGTATATATACATTTGATGGAAGTGATTTAGATGGGAAACCAACTTTTTTTAAAAATAATTTAATTCCAAAGGGCTGGCATTCAACTAAGACGAGTATCATTAATAACTGGTTAAAACAAAATATAACAAATGGCCAACAACAAGCCACTTTGTTTACTCATTATGAAATAGATGGTGAGATAATACCCGATAGAACAACATTCAAAATTAAAAGGCTAATAAAGGCAGCTTTAGGAATAACTAAAACTTCACTCCATTGGAGCATTGTGATGTGTGATACAAGTTGTTCAGAAAACACCTTACCGCCAGAGTTTAAATGAAAAATTTTAAACTTTTAACATTACTTTTCTTATTTTCAATTAAAAGCTGGAGTTATTGCGAAGCTTTTCCAAAAAATAACATTTGGAATACTAAAATAACTAATGCCCCCCTGCATAAAAATTCCAAACTTTGGTTAGATAGTCTTGGGCTTAAAAAAATTCACCCTGATTTTGGTAGCCCTACTTTTTATAGACCCTTTATTGGCATCCCAATAAATTATACGAATCAATTCACGCAGAAATATTCCGTTCAATTCACTTATAAAGAGGAAAGCGATAAACAAGCCTACCCTATTCCCTTTAACGTAAAAATAGAAGGTGGGAGTTTATCAACTGGAGACCGACATATCATTTCAATTGATACTGACACGTGCCTACTTTATGAGTTATTTAACGCCCACCGTTCTAAAAATGGTCAGTGGACTGCTGGCTCTGGTGCCATATTTGACCTTAAAAGTAATGATTTAAGGCCTTTAGGGTGGACATCCGCTGATGCGGCAGGCTTACCGATATACCCTGGCTTAGTTAAGTATCATGAACTTGCATCTGGGACTATAAACCATGCGCTTAGGTTCACAATCCCAAAAACATCAAAAAACTTTATTTGGCCAGCTAGACATTTTGCTTCCAAAAAAAATGATCAATCATTACCCCCCATGGGTATGAGGTTAAGATTAAAATCATCATTTAATATCAATGTGTTATCACCACAAGCCAAGGTCATTGCTAAGACCCTACAGGAATATGGCATGATACTAGCTGACAATGGTGGTGCCTTATTTATTACCGGTGAACCGAATGAAAATTGGGATAATGATGGCTTAAGAGATTTAAAACAGCTTAATACACATGACTTTGAAGTAGTTGATGTTTTTCAATGGCAAAAATCTCAAAACTCAGCTGAAGCAAGTTTAATAAAGTCTAAAATACTGGAAAAACTACGAGTAAAACACAATTAATATGAAAAACACTCTAGCTAAGGTTTTATTAACTATATTCTATTTTTGTGCTTTGTCTATTTTAATCATCCAATGTGGAAAGTATTTAATAAACATTTCATTCATTGAAGACTTTATTTTGTTTATGCCTAGATGGTTGGTTTTTATACCTCTCATTTTAACTGTGATTATGAACCACAAGTTAATGAAGTCACAGTTGATATTTATTACCGTTATCTCAATATTCTTGATTTTCTTTTATCTTGATTTTTCCATAAGTCTGCCAAAAATCACCAAAAATAAGTCTGCTCCTTCTATTAGGCTCATGTCATTCAATATGAGCGGAGGAGACTTTGACTCCAGAAAACTAAGTATTCAAATAGAATTTAATCAGCCTGATATCATGGTGTTTCAAGAAAGTTCGCATCAAAAATTAAAAGAAGCACTTCCTGAAAATTGGTTGCTAAGTTGTCAGCAATCACTTTGCATATCCAGTAAAACAACCAGTAAAATAATCGGTTCTCAAACAAGAAGAATATTTGATGGGTGGGGAACTTTCGCAGCTCTATTTGAACTTAAAGTAAATAGTCAAACCATTTACATTTTAAATGTTCACCTCGAAACCCCCAGAAAAGCTTATGAGAATATACGCTATGGGCAGTTTAATTTTTCTCTAATGAAAAAAATCTATGAGCAACGATATTTAGAAGCCACTTTAGCAAAAGCTTTAGCGGCAAGATACTCCCCTCTTATTATTGCCGGTGATTTTAATATGACTAGTGATAGTTGGATTTACAATGAAAGTTTTGGTGAATTTAATAACGCCTTTAATGAAAAAGGTTTTGGTTTTGGGGATACTAAACACACCACATTACTTGGAGTAAAAATAGACCACATTTTGATTGGCCAACATTTTAGCGTGGTCAAATCTTGGGTAGATATAGATACAGGCAGTGATCATCGCCCGATATTTGCTGATATATTATTTAATCCCACATATCAAATCTCGACAGGACAAGAGAATTAATTGTGTTTACTTTCAAAGTTTATCATCAAATTGATCAGCTCGAGAATCAGTGGAACTCTCTGTTGGAAGCTACTAATACAGAAAATGTATTTCTAAATTTCTATTGGACACGAAATTGGTTAACAAATTATCATCATTATATTGAAAGTTTGCAGATAATTGTTATTTTTGACAACGACAATAAATGTATTGCAATTGCCCCTTTGTATATTTCATCTTATCACAAGGATACACTTGCTTTGCTTGGCACAAATGAACCTGAATGGTGTGAAGTACAAGCTGAGAGTATGGATATTATTTATCTTGCAGAACACCATGATGCTCTTGTTAATTATTTTATCAATATTTTCAAAACACATTTACCCGTAACTCGTATTCATCTAAAAAACATCTCCAAAACAAGTTGTATACATAATATAGCAACCAAACTATCTTCAAAATATTTTTATATTCGAAAACATTCTTGTTATCAGTTTTTATTTAATCAATTTGATAACATAAATAGTGCGTTATTACTTAACAAAAATAACAAACGTATATTGAATAAGTTTCTAAAAAACGACAATTGCTTTTATGAAATAGCGGATACTGAGCAGAAAAAGAAAGAGCTATTTGACACATTAATTGGATTGCATCAACAACGCTGGAATCATAAAGGAAAAACAGGTGTTTTTGCTGAAAGTAAGTTTTTAGACTTTCACAGAGCGTTACTATTAGACGTTAATTTCAACAAAAACATTCTATTGACCGCCGTAAAACATGATAAAAAAGTTTTATCAGTCAATTATTCATACATCAGTAAAAACAAAGTGTATTTTTATCAGGCAGGGATTGACTCGTTATTCAAACCTAATTTTTCTCCTGGGCTATTAAATCACTTATTATTAATAAAACATGGTGAATCAATAGGGGTCAAAGAATATAACTTACTGCTATCTAAAGATATAAACTCCTATAAATCAAAGCTCAGTAATAGCACAGTTGCACTAATAACAGTTGAACTTCACAAATATACTTTTAAGAATATTTTTAAATTACTCTTATTAAAATTAAACGTCATAAATAAACTAAGTGGCATAATAAAAAACACCGTTAGAAACTAGGATCAATTTATGTATAAATATTTTGCTATTATATTTGTTATCATTTTGCAATATGCTCTAATCTCATGTTCTGAAGATTCATCAACAAATGGACAAAAGAGTACGTTTTCTGTCAAAGAAAAAAGTATTACAGAGAACTTTGAAACATTTCTCTTTAAAACCCCCCCTACATGGCTGCTTGATAATTTAGTTTACGATGGTCCATATTCCGAAATAGGTGAATATTATCAAGAGAATAAGATATTTCCTCCTAGGGAGTTCCGAACTAGTGTACCTATCGGCGAAGACAATTGGCTAGTTGCTGAAATATATACCCGTACAGAAAATCCGATACTACTTGATTATATTGATATAAAAGATGATCCCGAGTCTACTAACAATAAAGTATTGAAAATTAGTACTCCAAAACATACAGATGGTGTGGTTTTACGATCTAAAAATCCTTTACCAGCAAAATACCGTATCACTCTAAAAATCGGCTACGCCTCTTATGGTGATGAAACTCCTCTAAATGGCCATGACGTAGGAAACGAAATGGCCGAACCTTGGGTTGATTCATCAAGCGTAGGACACAATGGTTTTTATTGGTTGGCGATCACCGATACCCAACCTAGACCTCATAATAATATTTGGCTACATCACCACAGAAAATTTGTTATCGATAGTTGGAACAGAAAAGGCTTTAATAACACCGTTAATGTGATAGCACTAGACGGAAAAAGTGAAACACATCAAGCATACGGCAAAAAATTTATCAGTTATGTTGATAATAAATGGCAAAGAGTACTTAATACTCCACTAGATTATTATTTGGACAATGAGTGGTATACGGTAACATTTACGAGAACACCATTATTCTACGAATTTTCAATACACGGTAAGTTTAAAAATGCGGGTATAAAAACCTATAAAAACAAAATAAACATCAGAAAAGAATGTATTTATCACTATAACCAAACTATTGAAGAGTTATCTCCTTCATGTGTTGATAACCGTTCGCAAACGTTTATGAATAAGGAGTTTGAAGCATGGCCTATCAATAGTGCTTATCCAGAGTATTTTATGCTTGGAGAACCACATATCAATTATTATGAAGGCAGTGTACTCATTGATGATATAAGTTTAGAGGTTTTAGATTGACACCTTTTACCTGCACTAGCACTAGCACTAGCACTAGTACTAGTACTAATAATACTTGTTCTTTAATAATTAATGAGCATTTATTAAGTCACTTTGTCAAAATAACACTCCTCTTATTAAATAGGTTTATAGCATAAAATGAATAATAAATATCAAGTTGAGAGTATGGAAAAACACCCTGCATTGGCATTTATACTTACATTACTATTCTCTATATTTGTATTGTTAAGACCCCAGGAGATATTTCCTAGCTTATATGGTGTTCCCGTTATCGCTGTTTTAAGCGTATTAACTTTAATTGTTATTTTTAGTTCATATCGCCCAATAAAGTTTGTACCACAGCATTATTTTTTATTGGCTCTGTACCCCGTTGTGTTTATTTCTGGAGTTTTAGGTTGGAATAATAATGGATTAACTCAAGCAAATTTTTACTTCAACAGTGCTCTTATCCCCCTTCTTATTTTTTCAATTACGTTTACTTCTGCTGAACGACAAACCAAATTCATGTGGCTTTCTTTGATTATTTCTGCATTTTTGGTTCATAACGGGCATGTACAACAAAACTCAGCTGATGGATTTGGTTGGTCTGGTACTCAGTATGTTGAAAAAGGGAGAATAACCTATTTGGGTATTCTTGGAGATCCGAATGATTTAGGCATATTTTTCATTCTCAATATTCCCTTTGCTTTGTATTTTTTTAGAAATTCATCATTTATAGGCAAAACTGTTGCTCTTTGTGCTCTAAGCTGGCTTTTTTATGGTATTTACATGACTAATTCACGTGGCGCAATGATAGCACTATCAGGCGTTTTAGCCGCTTACTTTATTATCAAATATGGCGGCGTTAAAGCTATTATATCGTCTCTTATTCTGGCACCCGTTGGCTTAGTTGTGATGTCTTCGTTTAGAGCGGTAAGTTCTGATGAGGCCTCTGCGAAAGGCCGTTTGTGGGCTTGGTGGGATGGTTTGGAAATGCTAAAAGCAAATCCTATTTGGGGTGTTGGTAGCGGAAATTTTTTAGAGCACCACGGTCGAGTAGCACACAATACTTATGTGCAAATTGCAGCTGAATTGGGACTTACCGGTTATATTTTATGGTCTTCGATATTATTTTTAACATTATACCTTGGCTTTAATTGTATACAGCTATCTAAAACGTTAAAAAATAGCAAGGTAACCGTTGAATTACTACAAGAACTACAATTAAACGCGACGCTATTCTATTCTCTTTGTGGTTTCGCTATGTGTTCTTTCTTTTTAACAAGGAACTTATTTATCGGATTTTATATGATCGCTGGCATGCTAATCGCTAGCTATCTTCGAATCATAAAAATCGACAGTAGCTTTAAAGTAAATTATTCGATAGCCATGAAGAAAGTAATAACAGCCGCTTTTTCTATGTTAATTATTATTTGGATAACACTTAAGTTTACGCTTTGAACTAAAAGAGCCAACAAACATATACTAGCTGTATTCGTTGGCTCAATTTACATTAACTGAGATTAAATTGATGATTTATTTTTTAATAGTTCAGAATATATTTCGTGGTATTTTTTAGCTGTATTTAGCCAATTTCTCACATTAGTTACATAAGCTAAGCCATTAACTTTCAGCTTTTCTTGTAATTCATTATCACCTATTAATAAAATAACTTTAGCAGCTAAGCTTTCAATATTTTCAGCCTCAAACAATAAACCTGTTTTACCATCTTCTATTAATTCTTTGTGTCCACCTACATTTGACGCGATAACAGGGAGTTGCTGTGCCATACACTCAAGGGGTTTTAAAGGTGTGACTAAATGAGTCAATTTGATCGACTCCCTAGGAAAGACAAGTGCATCGGCTAAACTATAATACTGGTTAATTTTGTCGAAATTAACGCGACCCACAAACGTAACTAAGTGTTTAACTCCTAATTGTTTACTAAGGGCTAATAGATTTTCTTTTTCGTTACCGTCACCTACTAACAATAAGTGAATATTAGGGATGCTTTTTTCTATCAAAGGCAGCGCCTTAATTGCGAATTCAAGGCCTTCGTATTTAAAAAAGGAACCTAAAAATGCAAGCACTTTTTTATTTTTTAGTTTTAATTCAACTTCTAGTGTTTCATCTTTTATACTAATTGGGGTGAATTTCGTTAAATCAGCACAGTTTGGCGACATAAAAACATTTTTCGCATTAACACCACGTTTAATCACTTCATCATGTAAGCCTTTACATATGCAGCTTACTTTATCAACTCTCGTAATAACATATTGCTCAAGAGCGCGTATCAAGCGATATCTAAGGCTTCCCTCTTTAGTTTTTCCGGTATCTACAGCCGCATCTTCCCAAAATGCTCTTATTTCATAAACCACAGGTATATTAAGTTTTTTAGCGACCCTTAATGCAGCAATACCATTTAACATGGGAGAGTGTGCATGGATAACATCAGGTTTTTCAATTTTTACAATTTCTTCAATTCTGTCGCATAAATGAGAAATATAAGGTAAATAACTTAATAGTGGTATTTTAGATAAAAACGACTTTAAATGCGCCGTTCTGTAATAACTAACACCGTCGGCCTCTTCAATTATATTATCGAATAAATCATATCGTTGGCTCGTCATTTGACATGTTTCTATACCTACTGCTCGCTGATTTTGTATAATCGCATCTGAACGTGACGAATAACCACTGATATTAGGGCGTGAATACTCAAAAATATGTAATACTTTCACTGATAAATACCTTTCTTATTTTTTAATTAACGGAAATGACACTAGGTTATTTGAAATGATGGTTGTACCTACTTTATGTGATCCCATCATACTGAGATGGCCTGAATCATAATAGACTGGTGTAGTACCAATAAATGGTGAGCATGTACCGGCAGTACATACTGCCGTTGAAATATCGAAATACTCGACATTATTTAATTCTTCAGTAAAGCTTTTGATGAATTCATTCACGTCATATTTTTGAAGTTCTTCAGCCGTATTAAACCGAGAAGAATCACAACTTAAGCCCAACTTTAAACTACGCTTTTCACAATTAATACTGTAATTTTTAAATGTCGGTATTTTACCAATTATAACAACTCGACTAACTTGTTTAGCCATACGGGTAATAGATGCCCTAAATAAACCTCTAAACTCATCTTTTGCAAGATAATCATAATCTGTCCAATCTCCAGCAACAATTATTGTGTCGTATAATGAAACGCTTTCAATCAACACACTACGATAGCGTTGACAAGCCTCTTGAAACCTTCTATCAACCCACGGCAAATTTTTAGTAGTAAGTAATGCGGGACAAGAGCTTTGGGTAGCATTTCTAAATGGTATATCTTGGTTTATTGAGAATTCTCTTACCATGCCAACAAAATGTGCCGCATTAGAGTCTCCAACTAAAAGAACATTAGCCTTACTTTCTTCTGGAAAAACACATCTAGATTCAGTAAATTCTGTTAAGTTAAATTGGCTATATTGACAATTATACGAATATTTATAGGCTGGCTGCGTATCTGTGACTAAATTATATTTATCCCAGGGATAAATATAATTTAACTGCATTTTAATTGAAAAAATAATGATTAAACACAGGCTTGCCAAGACTCCAACAGGAATAAAAAAATAATAAGAGAACACTTTTTTATTCGAAAGGCTAGATTTTCTAAAAGGTGTTTCTACATACCGATAGTTCATTTGAGCTAAAACAATAACCAAGATAAAAACGAGAGTCCCCGTCAATAAAGTGATTTCATGCAAACTGTACTTCAATAAGGCAAGAATGGGCCAGTGTATTAAATAAGCTGAATAAGAAATTAACCCTATTGCAACAACCCACTTATGACACATAATGTTTTTTAAAATATTTTCAGACGATTGTCCGCCGGCTATCATTAACGTTGCACCTAATACAGCGGGTAATGCGCCAATACCGGGAATAAAATCATGTTCATCTAAAAAGAACAGACTCATCACAACCATGAGTAATCCCAACAAATATAAAGTATTTGCAACTTTAAAATTAATTTTATTTCCATCAATGAGCCAAAAAGCCAACCAGCCACCAAACATTAGCTCCCATGCACGGGTTGGCAACATATAATACGAAAGCGAAAAATCGGAAAATAACAGTATCTGAGCAGCGGAAAGGGATAAAAGTGAGATAACTACAATTGTTGCAAGTATATAATGCCGTTTAACTAAAAAAGTTAATAAAGCAAAAACAATAAATGGCCAAATAATATAAAATTGTTCTTCAACACCTAATGACCATAAATGCAATAAGGGTAGTTCAGTCGTGTCTGCTGCAAAATAACCGGTATCAACAAACATATAAAAAAAGATATTTGCCATTGAAAATAGTGAAGCAAATGCAGAAGCTGACAAATGAAGAAAATCGTCAGGCGTTAATACAAAATAACTAGCAATTAACGTTACGATGACTATCGAGATTAAGGCAGGAAAAATTCTTAAAACCCTGCGTTTATAAAAACCCAACCAATCTATTTTTTTGTTTCTAAGTACATCTTTAATTAATATTCTTGTGATCAAATACCCAGAAATTACAAAAAAAATGTCTACTCCTAAAAATCCACCCGTTAATAAGGCTGGAGATATATGAAAAATAATTACACTTATTACAGCTAGCGCTCGAAGCCCATCGATATCTGCTCTGTAGTTGTTTTGGATAATGCTCAAAAGATAATACTCTTAAATGTTTTTTATTTTCTATAAAATGATAGATATTACGCTAAAAGCGTATACATTACATACTATCTAGCATGATTTCCATGCCTTCTAGTTTCTTCATAAACAGCGACCGTATTTTTAGACATAATTAAATACTCAAACCTATTAACAAAGGACAGTCTTGCTGCATGTCCCATGACTTTTAACTTATTTCTATCATTAATAAACTCAAGAATGAAGGTAACAAGCTCTTTAGGTGAATTAATTTCAGTTAAATAACCATCAACTTGCTGAGTGATCACCTCAGGTATGCCCCCACCTACAGTTGCAATGGATGGTAACCCATACATCATTGCTTCAACATAAATAAGACCGAAAGATTCATATACTGATGGCACTACAAATAAATCAGATTGACGATAAAAACGCTCAAGTTCTTCATCATTAACAAAACCTGGAAAACTAACTTTATCACTAAGATCAGCATAATTTTGTTCAAAATATTTTTGGAACTTAATTCCGCCTGGTGCATGTGGGCGATCGGAGCCTATAATGTTAATATGAAAGTCAATACACTGTTTATTAAGTAAAGGCAATGCTTCGAGTAGAGCTAAAGTGCCTTTACGATTTTCTAGCCGACTAACGTAAAGGAGCTTTATCTCTTTACCGCCTGGGCGTTCCGTAATATTTTCAGGGTTTTTATCGATAATCCCAAGAGGTATAATAGTAAATTTCTCAATTGGTATTACATACTCATCACTAATTGTTTTAGCATGGCTGCGAGTAGAAGAAACTAACTTTGTCGCTTTATTACATGACCACTCTTCAAGCTTACATGTTACTTTATCACCAAAAGTAATATGATCACTGTCTAGACCTAATGTCTCAAAAAAAGGTGTGTGTACTCTAACCACTGTAGGAATATTCAACATCAATTGACTTAATACACCTGAAGCTTCCCAGTTAGGAAACTCAATGACATCAATTATCTGTTGTCGATGTAATTGGTTAATAAGTCTATAAATTTGAAAACTCCAACGTAAACCAGGAAATAATTTCTCAATTTTAGGTAAAGTCTTTTTTGGCAAGCGATGAATGACAATGCCATCTATATTGTCTTTCACATATACTGCTGAAGTTGATGGCGAAATCACATGTACTGTGTGCCCAAATTTAATAAGCCCTTTTGATAAGTTGTAAATATATGTACCAATACCACCACCATTATCAGGAGGGAAGCCTGTTGTAATTAAGCAAATATTCATAATATTTATCACTTACCTTAACTGCTTTTTAATAAAAAGCTAATGATTTTACGACTATGTTCCCTAAAGAACATAAAACAAATAAATAGATAAACTAAAACTCCTGTCGCTAATTGAGACAGCAGGATAATTATCATCGAATAATTATTGAGATACTCACCAATGCCTATGACAAAGAAAAACATAACCAATGAAGATAAAAGGGGCATAAATTGACACTTCCAAAAGCCAGTTAAATCAATATATCTACCGACATCAAAAACATGAACTATGTACCAAATAAAATATGTAATTGCATAAAAACTACAACCAATAATAAAACTATAAGTTAAACCAAACCACCAAGCTATTGAGATTGCAACCAAGGCCGAAATTGTATGAATAAAATTTCGTTTTGCACCATTTACTGAAAATAAAGCAGTGCTTGAAATATCCTTCAAAGAGTTAACTAATTGCACCAGACATAAAATCTGAAGAGGAACAATTGCTTCATGCCATTTATCCCCAAGCACAAGAGGAATTAAATTGGGAGCAATACTCGATATACCAAAAAAAACAGGATATGCAAAAAAAGCCATGACACTAGATGCTTTCACAACGTACTGTCCCACAAGTTTCTTGTCGTTTGATATTTTAGAAAAAGAAGATAAACCTATTTGCTGCACAACCTGTCCAACAAGTGCTACAGGTTTTTCCGCTAAAGTAAGGCCAATTCGATAAAAGCCAAGCGCCAAGGAACCAATGAAGTGGTTAATAAAGAAGATATCAACCCTATGAGTTAGTTCCCATGCTAGGCCTGTAAAAAAACTATAATTGCTATCTGAGTACAACTGTTTAATTTCTTGTCGGCTAAAGTCAAATTTAGGCTTAAACTTAATGATATAACTGTACCCTATAGCTCTTAATACTTGCGCAACAATAATACCTATTGCTAATGCCCAAAATCCATATCCCAAAACAGCAAGTATAAGGTTGGTACAAATTTGAAAAAAATTAATAAACACATCAAATTGGGCTATTTTTTTATAAAGCATATTTCGATAAATGAGTGCATAAGTAATAGTTGTGAATGGTAATAATAAAAACAAAATAGAACTAATCCGAATTAACCCTTCAAGTTCTTCATTATTAAAAATTATTGCAAGAGAAGAAGCTAAACCTTGTACTATCAAAAACATAAAGGTGTTAATCGAAAATAAAAATGTAAACGATTGATTTATCTGTTCATAATTTAGAGTTTTAGCTTTTATAATTGCGTTTTGAAAGCCAAATCTTCCGATAACTAAAAGCAATCCAATAGATAATTCATTTAGTGCGATAATTGCAAAATCTTCAGGTGTTAAAAGCCTTATAACCCATATTGTCACTATCCATGATAAACACTGATTCAGTATTTTGGTGCCAACCCCCCACAACAACCCTTTTCTGGCCTGCTCCACTAAACTCATTTTTAATTATTACCCATTTAATTTAAATATATGAAAACAACCGGAAACTCTCTATTCATAATGAATATTGATGAGATATTAACAATAATTTGTTATTATCTCATCAATATTGTGTAATTATATCGTTGGTCATGTAATGAGTATCACTAATTCGCCCAAAGTATCTGTTTTACTTCCTGTGTATAATGCTGAAAAATATATTCAGCAGGCTATAGAATCTATTTTAGACCAGTCTTTTACTGATTTTGAACTGATTATTATAAATGACGGTTCAACCGATAATAGCTTGAATGTAATCACATCTATAGTTGATGAACGTATTCACGTTATTAATCAAGAAAACAAAGGGTTGATTGCCAGTTTAAACTATGGCATTGATATATCGCAAGGTGAATATATTGCACGTATGGATGCTGATGACATTGCCTTACCTAGTCGCTTTGAGGAACAACTGAAGCTATTCAATGGAAATGCAGAACTTGGACTCTGTGGTACTTCAACCGAAAATTTTGGAGCATTAAGTAATCAAAAAATACGGTCTAATAACAATCAATTCTTAAAAAGTTATCTATTGTTTGGCCCTCCTTTTGCTCACCCTTCAGTAATGATAAAACGAAAAACTCTTATTGAAAACAATATACGTTATGATAAAAATTTTACTCATTGCGAAGACTTTGCTATGTGGTCTGCTCTAAAGCCTTATTGTGAGTTTTCAAATGTTGTTGAAGTACAACTTAAGTATCGTGTACACCCAGACCAAATAACTAATCAGTTTTCAGACACTGTTCTTGATGCTCATTTTATTATCTGTAGAAAAAATTTAGAATGCCTTCACCTTACAATCTCAAAAAATGATTTTTTAGCTTATATGGCCAAACAAAAACATAAAGCCGGCTTCAAAGCCCTTTTGGACATATACGTATCCATTATTGAAGCAAACAATACACATAAAAAATTTGATGATGAACAATTGCTAAATGTTATTTCTGAGAAAACAGCAACACAATTGATAAATTTTTACGGTATACCAGGTTTTATACATATCATCATTTATCATCGGTCTGTATTGAAAAATATTTCATTTTTCAATACCTTTATATTAAGCTCAAAAAGAAGTGCGGTTAATATATATAAAAAATTATTCAAATAACTGAAGTCTATTATGCGACCATTTTATGGGAAGCTTTCTATATTAACGCTTGTTGATTGACGTGTTAATCAACAACATAGTAAAAACATAAGTAAAGAATAGGAATCAAATGTTTTCATTTTCAAAAAGAAAAGTGTTCTGTATCGGATTTAATAAAACAGGAACATCTTCACTACATAATTTTTTCAAGGATTGTGGGCTAACTAGTGAACATTCAAGTAGGTGGCCTCTATATAGTCATGTCATATTAGGGAAGCTCTATTATACTAAGCAATGTTATTCCGATGGTGAGCAAAGTAACTTCGCTCGCTTAGAACAAAAATTTCCAGACAGCCTTTTCATATTAAACACACGTTCAGTAAAAGACTGGCTTTATTCAAGAGTTAAACATGTAATGCGCTTTACAGAAGCTATTGATATGGACGTGCTATTTACTGACGATAAATACGGACGAATGGAAAGAGAGTTTTATACTGATAAAACAGCAGCTATAACCAAGTGGTATTTTGAATATAAAATATACGTACAGCAAGCAAGAATATATTTTCAAAACAAACCAAATTTTATTGAGCTAGATATTACTAAAGATCCCGATTGGATTGATAATTTAAAATCATTTTTTGAAACTAATAATTTTAAATATTCACATCAAGAAAAAGAAAAATTGCACAGTAATTCAAGACCATCTAATCAAATTAAACAACAAGAACTACTTGCACTTAATCTTGCGATAGTTGACTCGGTTATTGCCATGGATTCGAATTAGTAGATAACTATAATTATTTTGCTACCCAATACATTATATGGGTAGCTCATACATTCATGGTTATTTTTTATCAATTACAGGAATTTCACTGTTGTTATCTATATTACCAAAAATCCGGGTGTTATTGATATAATCTCGAACAGGGTTTTCAATTCCATAAAACGACAACGCTCCGACAATTAAAACAATTGGTAATACTAGCAATCCGGCAAATGGAAACAACTCGCCCGATTTCACCACATAATAATGAAATGGTTGCTGCCATATATAAATGGAGTAAGATAAAACTCCTAATAGCCTTAATGGTTTAAAAGATAATAATGATTTAATAAAATCTGGTATTTTGTCTAAATGATTTACCGTAAAGGCTAATAGAAAAGGGGAAATCAACCAGTGAGCAAACCATGGAACTATATTTAAATAACAGGTAAAAGCGCCAATAAAAGTGACAATGGGTAACCACGAGGGTACAAATTTATCGAAATGGTGTTTTACTAAGAAATAGGCAGCCGATATTAGTAAATGGCTTGCGACGACCTGTGTCCATAAATCATAATTGTGCTGCGTCCAATTAGGAAAGACACTATAACCATATTTTACTATCAGTGTAGATATCCCTAATACTATCAATGGTACAAATTATTTACCTTTCCAAAAAGAAACTAGTGTGATAATACTTAGAATGATATAACAATGCTCTTCTACGTTGAGTGACCAAAGATGCCCAATCGGAAGTCCTGTATGAAGAATATCAGGGGTGACAGGAAAATAGCTTCTTAAAAAGAGTAATGTATATAAAATATTCCCCCTCTCATTTGGTACTTCTAATAACAAAGAGATCACATACATAAACACTACAAAAATGATGAACACCGGCAGTATTCTACTTATTCTTCTCTTGTAAAAGGTCTTTAGTGAAACTCTTTTTACAAATAATATTTTACTCATTAACAAGCCTGACAACACAAAAAATATATCTACACCAAAACGTCCTAAGTCAGCCCCAGTAATACTTGGAATAAAATGTGAAATCAAAACAAGTAAAATGGCTAAACCGCGCCAACCATCCAGGTAATCAATTCTCTTAATTTTTAAATTTTGCGAAGATGTAGCTTTATTCATTAATCCGTTAAGTGAAATCAATATTTTATCCTTATTCTAAAATGTTTTAAGCTGTAGGTAAATTAGGGTGAAAAGTACCGCTATTTTAATCGACAAGATATTCTAATATTTATTATTTGTCATTAATGGATTAACATTTTCTTCTAATAACTTTACTCCCAACAACTTTGCCCCAAACTCATTCAAATGGTCATCATCACGATAAAGGGGGACCCCCTGGTAACTCATATCGCAATCCATTTTTGAACAATATGCCGTTGTAGGATCAAGCACAATGATTTCTGGAAATTCAATGTGTAATTTATTAATTAACTCGTCCATAAATTCATTTTTTACAACAGCCATAGAACAATCTAAACCATCATTAAAAGCCAATTTTTTGATCGGACATTTAGGACTTTTTCCACCCAGAACAGGAGTATCCCTAAATAAAACAGGTATTGCTCCTGACTTAAGAATACTTTTTACTGTTAAGGTAAAATTATCTTCAAATAATGATTTCTTATCAGTACTATTCACTACTTGTCTTCCATCAAATATATTATTCGTATTTTCATTAGGCCAAGAGCCCGCCAAAACAACAAAGTTAAAATTTGAATTTTCGATGTGTGCTTTTGCTAAATCATTTCTCTTTTTACATTTGTCGGCCATGTATGGTTTAGCTCCCCAATATAGACCAAAAACTGGAATACATTGGTCTAACGTATAATCTTGTCCTATTAAGTTTTCATTTTTCGCTAAGATCTCAATAAATGGAATAAGATGATTTGCATGTGAATCGCCAATAACAAAAACATTTATTTTTTCAAAACTTGAATTTTTTTCAACACCAAATATACAATCTTCGCTAGGTAAGTTCTCACTCTCCCTTGATGCAGAATGACACCCCCCTCTTGATTCATTTGCATAAGAGTTGATTGCCTGTTCCATTTTAACAATTTCTGGCGAATACCTTTGTTCAAAACCTTGGTTATATAACCCTATACTCACCAGTATTAATATTACAGATGATGGAAGAACATACATTTTCATGCTTATTTCAGGAAATGTATTTAACTTACTTAGTCTGCACGGCTGTTCGATATACTTCCAAGAAATTATCGAGAGGATATAGATAAAAACAATACTGGTAATCTGCAATAACAAGGTAAATTCAACTGATGTATATCTAAAAAAGGCAAAAACGGGCCAATGCCATAAATATAGTGAGTAAGATATGTTCCCGGTGAAAACAACGGGCTTAAAAGAAAGAAGTTTATTCACCCAGCCTGTTGCTGAAAATATTATTATCGCAGTACCCAATACGCTATATAGAGCGTTATAACCTGGAAAAGTATGATGTTCAGTTAATACTATTGAGCTGGCAATAATCAATGTTAAACCAACTAAAGAAAGTACATTACGAGCCATTTGGTTAATGTTAGGTAATTTATCCCAATACATTGCTAAACATGAGCCAATCATTAACTCGAAAAAGCGAGTAGGCAGTAAATAGTATGCTGCACCTATAGTAACTTCAGCCCCCCATTGCGCGAATATTGTAGCGGCAATACAGCCAATAAAAGTGAGTATCATAGTATTTTTGATACTTAAAAATTTTACCGCCATTATCAGCATTAAAGGCCATAACAAGTAATATTGCTCTTCTACGGCTAAAGACCAAGTATGCAATAATGGCGCTTCTTGTGAATTACCCGCAAAATAACCGCCATGTTCTATCCAAAAAAAGAAGTTACCCCCATTTAGAACAACCCAATAGATACTCCGGTAAAGTTTCATTAAATCTTGGGGAAACATAATAAAGGAGAAAACACACGCCGTGATGAAAATCACAAATAGCAAAACAGGCATTAATCGCTTTAAACGTCGGCTAATAAACCAAGTAAAGCGAAAACTTCCATCAACGATTTTTGGGTATATAATTGATGTGATCAAAAAACCTGATATAACAAAAAACACATCAACACCAATAAACCCACCCGTTAGAAAGGTAAAACCGGCGTGATTCAAAATAACCAAAAATACAGCAATGGTTCTTAATCCATCAATATCACTTCTATACTTCAACCTAATTTCCTATTTATTCTTGTTTTTTAGTAAGGGGGCTGACAACTCATCACAGTATTTCTCTACCATGTTATTAATATCAAATAATTTTTTAACCCGTTGAGTGGCCGCTTCAGATAATTTTTTACGATCCTCCAAGCTTGAACTCAGTTTTTCTAATTGTATTCGTAATTCATACTCATCATTTGCTTTAAATAGTGTACCTGCATCACCTACTACTTCGGGGATACCTCCTACTTTAGAGGCAACGACACAAGTTCCACAAGACATTGCTTCAACGATAACTAATCCGAATGCTTCAGCCCATGATGAAGGAAATACCGCGATATCAGCATCTGAAAATAATTTGGGTATCCAGTCTATTTGACCAAGCCATTGAACATTTACAGATAAGTTTTGAGCTAACGTTTTCAATTCTGATTCATAATTACCTTTACCGGCTATTAATAAGCGATAAGGGATATTTAACATTGCTGCGGCCTTTAAAAGGGTATCTACACCTTTCTCTTCAATCAACTGACCTGCATAGACAATAGTAACTAGCGTTGAGTCTTTTGTATCATTTTCATTACTATTCGTAGAGAATTTTTCTGTATCTATACCATTATGTATAGTTACCGTTTTGGCTGCGGGTAAGTAAACTTGATTGATGTCTCGTAATCTTACAAAATTTGATACACAAATGATCCTATCAATCATGTAACCGGTAATGTTTCCCCGACATTTTGAAATTACTCGTGCTATGCCTGTTTTTTCTGTGGTCACCCCACTAGAATGATCGTTAAGAAACCACTGTTTAGATTTTGAATAAAGCTTAAGCGCCCAAATCCCTCGATTAAATGCACTATAAAACCCCGTAAATAAAATATCAGGAGAGTAGCACCTTAATTTTCTTCCTAACTCAATTCCATCAACTATCCTTTTAACTGGTTCAGAAACAAAATAAACTATATCTAATGCTGATAACGCTTGGCGATATTCTTTGTTAGGCTCACCTGTATAACAATGGACAAGTTGAAAGCCATTAGCACACAATTTTTTTGACAGTTTTAATAAAAACTGTTCAATAGTTCTATTTGAATTGGGTGTAAAATGAAAAACAATCGCTATTGTTTTTTTATTAGATGAATTTATTATTTTTGACATACCGTTTGTCCAACAATCATGTTTTAATTACGTATACGAGGACACTTTCTTTTTAATATCATCAATACTCGCATTGCCATCAATACCGATTCGCTTTAGATGAAAGTTATCTGCTTTATCTTTTAAACTATTACGACCTGATACAAATGAAAAACCACATTGATATCCTAATGATTTAGCTAACTCACAAGTTGTATTAGTAAAACTTTGGTTATTACCAACAGGATAAGCGATTGAAACAACAGGCACACCAATTTTGTTTTCAATGACTTCTTTTGATAGTTTCATTTCTCGAGTTTGCTCTTCTAACGAAAGGTGTGACAAAATTCTATGTGAACGTGTATGCGAACCAATATACATACCACTATTTGCCATTTCTTGAACTTGTTGCCAATTTACAAACAGATTTGGAGCTTCTTTTTCTGCATTTATTCTACATGCCAATTTTTGGCTTAACTCTTTAACTTTTAAATCCATACTACGGGGATCATGTTTCACGTTATTCATAACGAGACGAATAGTTTTACTCATATTAAATTGTATTAAACTGACTACAGGATAATCACCAAACTTCAATTCTGTTTTCTCTGTATGCCTTATCATATAAGCTATTTCATCCCACCAAGGAATTATAGCGCTTTCGACATAATCAGAGGGTAGATGAAATACAGCAGTCAAACCATGCTTAATTAATAATGGCATTGCTACGGTATAATTATCAATATAACCATCATCAAAAGTAATAAGGGCATATTTCTTATCTAGTAGCTTATTCGTATGTATTAATGCCAAAGCTTCTGTTAACGTAATAACTTCAAAATTTTCTTTATAAAAAGTAAGCTGTAAATCAAATTGTTTTGCACTACAACTAAAAACATTAGGGTCATATTCTGAACTATTAGCATCACCTATACGGTGATAATTAAAGCAATACAAAGCATTTGGCAAATTACGCCATTTATACCTAGCTATACCCGAATATTTTAGTAAAGCAGATTTGATTTCACCTTTAGTCAGCATTATATTTACTCTGCTTTTTCTGCTGAAACAAATAAAGGCTTAGGTAATACAAAATCGCGGTAAGTATTTGGGTCTCCTACCTCACCAGCTTCGGCTGCTTTAACAATGTTATACATTTCTCTTGATGAAACATAATGAAGTTTGTATTCTCCCCCATCGTTATATTTTTCATCTAAATACTGATGCATATCTTCAACGGGTTTACCTAGTAATATATCCATATCTTTATCTTGAGTACCATGAGTATGTATTTTAATAAAACGCCAGTTTGGCTGGCCTTTTACATGTACATTAGCATTAACCCACAAATCAACTCGCTCTTTACTGGGTGGGTTACTGGTACGAATATCAGAGTTTTCAACTCGTGGCATAAAACCAAACTTCCGTTGTTTCCAATTCAACATTAATGGCCCATTTATTAGCATCAAATCCCCCCAAGCTTTGCCCCCAACTCTAACATCTTTCCCTTTATTATGAGATTTGGGTTTAATTGGGTCATCTTTAACATAATAAATAGAATTAATGGTACTTGGTTGAGTAGGGCTAGGTGCAGAAGGAAAAGTTAAATCTGCATAACAACCTGTTTTATTTAGGACAATCAGTTCATCATTAACGCCACACCATTCTCCATTTGGATGAGAGTTATCTAAACACCAATTACCATGTATAAAAGCATATTTTATTTGTCCTGAATTTGGGCAGATAGGAAGTGCACCATGCTTTTCGTGAAGCGTTTTTGCAAAAGATGTTATGGATTGAGTTAAGTTTTCGCTAGTATCGTTTTCATGATGCAAGTGTATTTCTATTTCCCCATACCCTCGATAGCACATGTCAGACAATTTAGCTAAGTGCTCTTCTCGATATTCTTCTTCTGGATAAAAAAAGCAGTGTTTCGGAGAATAACCATCGGCATCTTTGAATTTATCTGCCATTTTAGGGTATTGATCAAACCAACGATCAACACGCTGGCGTTCAAGCTCTATATTGTCTGGATTTTTCCATTGCGGTTCATAATGGTCAACGAAACAAAACATAATATGTGTTGTTTCATTATTATCTTTATTTTTTCGTATACTCGCCTGTGATATATAAGCAGGTAACCATTGCAACATATTGCGTTGATTAGCCAAAAAGATAAAAGCGCCTAAACCTGCGCATAAAATTAAAAAGAGTATTAACCACATAATTTGATGTTCCTAACTAATGACTTTTCCATAAACGACTTGTCGGCGATAACCAATATACAACACCCGCTTTTAATGCCGCTAAATTGAGCATAACAAAACTCAAAATAAAATTGGTTTTACTAAATTTTTTATAAAAATAAAAATAAAATATGGCAGCATTGCTATAAAACGCACACTGCCCCCAAAAAGTAAGCTGTCCAAACCAATGGTCCACAAAACAACTACTTATTAACAGAGTAATTAAAAAATATGGCACGAGTAAACGACAGACTTTATGTGAGATAAACTCAAAAAAAACTGGATTTTTACTTGGGTTTAATAACCAAGGTAATAATTGTATTAATTGAAAATTTCCAGCAAGTGTTCGAACTTTCCGGTCGAATTCTTCTTTTAACGTATTTGAACCTTGATCGGTAGCTATGGCAACGTCGCAATAAGCGACGCGATAACCTTTACGAATCATAGATAGAGGGCCATACATATCGTCGAGTACTATGTCTGCCGGAAATTCTGGTAATAAAGACTTTCTTGCCATGTAAATTGCGCCAGTTACACCGAGAAGAGACTTATAATCATTTTCGCACGCTCTGATCGCTTTCTCATAACGCCAATATAAGCCGGGATCACCTTTACCTTCTTCAATGATTAAATTTCCGGTAACCGCACCGACACTTTTATCACTAAAATATGGTATGAATTGCTTTAATACATCTGAAGCAAAGGTTTGCCTGGCATCAGCAAATAAAATCAATTCACTTTCTACTGCGAGTAACCCTTGTGCTAACGCATAAGACTTACCTTTGTTTTCTTTGTAACTTATTAACTTAACATTGTTAAGCGCTAGATTTTCTATACGTTGGCATGTTGTATCAGTGCAGCCATCAGCCACAATAACAATATTTAATTTTTTAGAGGGATAGTCAAGAGATAAAATGTTTTCAATCCGCTTTTCAATTAAGTTTTCTGAATTATATAAACAAAGCATCACGGTAATATTTGGAAGCTCTGTAGGAGCAACACACTTAATTTTACGCCCGTATTTTTTCGAGAGTAAAAATATCAATAAAGGATAAAGTAAATAGGTATAACTTAGGAAACTTAAAGAAACACCAAAAATTAGTTCTGCCACAAATTTAATCTCGTTCAACTATGTTCATGAAATAAAAAACTATCAAGTTGCTCTATATTTTCTTCCCAAGTGAAGTTAGCAATAGATGCTCTAATTTTCTCTGGTTGCCATTCTGCTTTAAAGCACTGTTCAATACCATCAACAATGTCGCTAGTTTGATAAGTATTTAGCAATATGCCGTTAAACTTATTCAAAACTTCTGAGATACCACCAACATTTGTTGCAATAACGGGTACACCACAAGCAAAAGCCTCCATGATAACATTCGGTACGCCTTCACGATAACTAGGTAGCACTAGCGCATGACACTTTTGTAATAATTCAACAACTTCATCATGATTAACGCTTCCATGCAAAGTAATCTGACCACTTAAATCATGTTGTTCAACGATATTGTTAATCGCGTTTAATTCAGGACCGTTACCAATAAAGTGAAAGTGAATCATATTACCAGTGTTAATTATCTGCTTTGCGGCTTCGATAAGTTCATAAACACCTTTGGTTTTGATTATATTACCAATAAATACAATTGAAGCTTCTGAAAATTTTTCTTTTGATATGGTAAATTGCTTAAAATTGACACCATTATAAATGGTTTGAGTTGTGGCATTAGGCACTAATTCTTTCACTTTATTTTCTAAGGCTTTACTGACTGTAATTACACCGTCTGCTTTTTCAAAACTTTTTTGAAGTAATTTTCGTCGAAAAGGGTCCTCAACATGTACATTAATATCGCTGCCTAGACATTGGATATATAAGCGATAGTTACATATTTTTTTTAACCAAGCGCATGCTAAACCGTCAGGAAATGCCCAACTGGCTAAAACTGTTTTAGCTTTGATCATTTTCAATAAAGGAAACACACAAATGATAATAGAAAAAACAAGAAAAAAGCTGTTTACGCTTCGAAATAAACCAGGAATGTAAAAAAACGGAAAATAACAAACGTGCTTATAATTATGATCCCCTAGTAATAACTTTAAGTTTTTAACCCACTCAAACCAAGGTACAGGGACTAAAAACTCTACATCATGTTTATTACTTAAACGACTATACTGCTGAAAATTAAATGTCGCCTTATTCGGTTTCCATGGCAATGGATAAATACTGGTAAATAAAAGCAACTTCTCTTTTTTAGACATAGCCATTTAAGCTTCATATATCCTTTGATAATCTTCACTGACTATTGATATTGCATAATGCTCATCAATAAAATTTTTTGCCCGCTTACCATTAACCAAAATTGATTCCGGTTTAGAAATAACATTATTTAAAATATCAACTAAAGCATTAACATTTTTTGCTGGATACAACCAACCCGTTTGTTGATCGATAACAACTTGTGAAATAGCGCCTACATCAGTTGATATAATGGGTATTCCATAGCCCATAGCTTCTAGTATCGACATTGGCAAACCTTCTGTATTTGAACACATTACTAATATGTCAAATTTTGTGTAAATGTTACTTTCTTCAACGACATTACCATAAAAATCAACCTCTACAGCATGGGGCAATTGCTGAGACTTTTCGTTAATTTCTTTGAAACTAGGACCATCACCAAAAATGTGCAAAGTGATATTCTGTGAAACAAATGATGGTAATAGCGCTATTGCTTCAAATAATAGAGGAATATTTTTTAATGGGATAAGTCTGCTTACTATCCCTAAACGAATTTTACTATTGTCTTCAGGTTTTTCTAATTTACTGACCACGTTCACGCCGTTTTTTATTACACCTACTCTACTACTGTTCCAACCATATCTTCGTTCAACGCTTTCTTTCGCTGATTGTGATACAGCAAGTATTCTATTGAGATATAACAAGCTGACTTGATGGGAAAGCTTTATTAAGGATTGAGGAGGGTCAACTTCACCATGAATAGTATAAATAACCTTTTTATATAACAAGACAGGAAATATTGGTAAAATAGCGCGTATAACAGCTGGTGAATGGATATGAATAATATCAACATTTTTAAATATGTAAATTAACTGCTTTAATCGAGTAAATAAACCCTCGGCTAAATTAGTAATATTGATTCCAGCATGTGTGAGTGAAGGCTGAAATACATCGCTTTGCTTACCAAAACTGATGATCTCAACTTTTTGACCTTGTGCCAACTGTTCGATGGATAAGTTTTTTACAAACTTTTCTGCACCACCTACATTTAGACTACTAACAATATGTATAAGTCTTTTCATAATATTACAATTTTATTGAAATAATGTACTCTTCTATCGTTTATATAAAAAGACTGAAAGCATTTATCATCGCTATTTTTAGTAAATAAAAACATTTATGACGGATTACCTTCCTTTACCAAATAACACAATTTCAACAGTTCTAATTAAAATTAACAGATCCAACATAAAGCTGCGATGTTTAATGTAGTACAAATCGTATTTAAGTTTTTCTAAAGAGTCTTTTTCTGTTGCACCGTAAGGGTATTTAAGTTGTGCCCAACCGGTTAAACCAGGTTTAACATTATGACGCTCATTATAATATGGAATATTTTTAATTAGCTGTTGAACAAATTGTGGACGCTCAGGACGAGGGCCAACAAACCCCATATCTCCAAGCATTACATTATAAATCTGTGGCAATTCGTCAATGCGATATTTACGGATAGCTTTACCAATACGTGTTGTTCTATCATCGTCTTTGGCCGCCATTTGCGCGCCATTTTTCTCTGCATCGATTCGCATGCTTCTAAATTTAACAATTTTAAATGCTTGCCCATCCAAACCTACTCGCTCTTGCGAATAAAATATAGGTGCTTTAATGCCATCTTCAAGCTTAATTAACAATGCTGTGATCAGCATTACAGGCCATGTAACAAGAAATAAGAAGAAGCCCATAGTCGCGTTGAAAATCCAATCGAGGGTGTTTCGTAAATGATTAGCAGAAGCAAAGCCATTGGAATATATAACCCAGCTTGGATAAATTAAGTTAACTGCAATCTGGCCGGTTTCTCGTTCAATAAAGTCAAGAATCTCCGTTATTTCAACGCCTCTGATTTTACAGGCAAAGAGTTCGTCAACTGGCAAGTTCTCTCGGCGTTCATCATTGGCAACAACGATTTCATCAATTTGATGTTCTAGAGCGTAATTAACTAACGAGCAGTCTAAATTAATTCTATTTTCGTTGACAATGCCATGATCGGCATCACCATTCATAACGACAAAGCCGTGCATAAAAAAGCCTTGACGGTCAACGTCGCGTCGCATGCGCTTCTCTATAATTGAAGCTCTTTCACCTGCTCCTAGTACTAAAATATTACGTTTGTTGAAACCAAAAAAGTCTATTTGCAATGTAAAGTACCTTACACCGCATACCAAAAAGAAACTGACTATTGAAGCGCCCGCAAGTAACTCAATGGCTAAAGATCCTGAGCCATAAAAAGGGTTAACTAATGAAACAATAAAAAAACCTATCGCTATAGAAACAAGCAACCTTCTAATTACTCCTCTTAAATTCTCTCTTAATTTTGAATCATAAAGTCCCATAGCTAGGCATGATAACTGTACTACTAAGGCAAAAACCACAGAGTGTATAAATAGAATATTCATCGGTATACTTTGCGTATCATGTACTACAAACTGAAAGACTTTATTTAAGTACAAGCTGAGCAAAAGTGCGCCTGCAAAGCAGACAAACTCGATTAAGACTAAAGATTTACTACCCGCT
>TARA_R110000765_G_scaffold70253_8_pt1 | contig 41761 bp, 37 predicted proteins | sample TARA_R110000765 | Tara Oceans TARA_R110000765 (sample SAMEA4398168) | marine metagenome | biome: Polar Biome; feature: [MES] marine water layer (ENVO:01000295) within the mesopelagic zone...; material: water (ENVO:00002006), including particulate matter (ENVO:01000060) such as...... | reverse complement strand
TGACGGGATCAAAACCCGCTGCCTTACCGCTTGGCTATACCCCAACAGAATACTTCTATTTAATTAAGTTTGTAACATTGATGGACTTTCGAATAATACAGAGAGTAAAAGAAAGTGGCTGGGGTATGAGGATTTGAACCTCAGAATGACGGGATCAAAACCCGCTGCCTTACCGCTTGGCTATACCCCAACAATGTTACTTACTTTCTAACATATATCATGATGATGTATGTTAGTAGAATGGTACGGGTCAAGAGACTTGAACTCTCACATCTTTCGATACTGGAACCTAAATCCAGCGCGTCTACCAATTCCGCCAAACCCGCATTTCTTCTATATTACTAAGAGTAAAGTGGTGGCTACACCGGGATTTGAACCTGGGACCCCATCATTATGAGTGATGTGCTCTAACCAGCTGAGCTATGTAGCCTTTCCATCTTGCCTCTCAGCAAGTGGCGCGTATTATGCAAATCTGATTGCGTTACGTCAACCGTTTTTTATCAAATAAATAAGACTTTTTGCTTGTTTGGCTATTCAATGTGCAATTTGTCGGATATATGTGCAAAAGTCACAGCAAAAGGCAAACTTATTAGTTCAATAAGACTAATAAGTTTGTGAATGTATATTTGATTAACTTTATTTTATGCGATCGTTTGCTACTTTTGCTAAGTGTGCTGAATTTTTCTTTATTATGGCTAAATTATCAATAACGGTTTTTACTGGTAATTTCCCTATTAAATACTCGCCAACATCTAGGGCGTTTGAAGTTGCAGAAAATGTCAGTAAGTTTTCTCCGTTACACTGAATGTTATCAAAAATTGATCTAATCGTAATATTGTTAGACTTTAAATACTTTCGTAAACGCTTCTTGTCATTAATAGCGACATATTCACAAATACGTAATGACATGTTTTCATCAAAAGCCATACTTTGTGGTGTATAAGAAATAGCAGTAGCAAGTACTAAAGAAGTTAATAGCGTGGTTTTCATATAATTCCTAGCATATATATTTTATTGTATTAGAAAGTTTATCGGTAAAATTAAACTTTGCCAGTTTGGTTAGTAAATGATTTAGTATTCAAATACTATTGGGCTTATTTTAATGTATTTGTGTTACGCAAAGTAGCCTATATGAAGTTTGCTATGCAGATTGTACTGAATAAATATTAACAAAGGTGGGAGTAATGGAAAGTGATCTTGCCAAAACAAAAAAGAGAACCTAAGTTCTCTTTTTTGTTATTTAATCATATTTTAAAGATTAAACATTAAAGCGGAAATGTACTACGTCACCATCTTTAACGCGGTACTCTTTACCTTCTAAGCGCCACTTACCTGCTTCTTTAGCACCAGACTCGCCATTAAACTCAATAAAGTCATCATAAGCAATAACTTCAGCGCGTATAAAGCCTTTTTCAAAGTCAGTATGAATAACGCCTGCCGCTTGAGGGGCAGTAGCATTTTGCTTAACTGTCCAAGCTCTTACTTCTTTTACGCCTGCGGTAAAGTAGGTTTGTAGGTGAAGTAATGAGTAACCGGCATTAATCACACGATTTAGCCCCGGTTCTTCTAAACCTAAGTCAGCCATAAATTCAACGCGATCTTCATCATCCATCTCAGATAATTCGCTTTCGATTTCAGCACATACAGCAACAACTATCGCACCTTCTTTTTCTGCGATTGCTTGTACTTGATCTAGGTAAGGATTATTTTCAAAGCCATCGTCATTTACATTGGCAATGTACATGGTTGGCTTAAGGGTTAAAAAGTTTAAGTAGGCAACAGCTGCTTTTTCTTCTTTCGTAAGTTCTAAAGAGCGAACCATCTCACCATCTTCAACATGCTTTAATATTTTTTGCAATACGGGCATTTCAAACTTGGCTTCAGGATCACCACCTTTGGCTTTCTTAGCTAAACGAAAAATAGCACGCTCAGCGGTATCCATATCTGATAGGGCTAATTCAGTATTGATCACTTCGATATCATCCGTCGGGCTAACTTTATTAGCAACGTGAATAATATTGTCATTGTCAAAACAGCGTACTACGTGGCCAATAGCATCAGTTTCACGAATGTTCGCTAAAAACTTATTACCTAAGCCTTCGCCTTTTGAAGCGCCGGCAACTAAACCGGCTATATCTACAAACTCCATAGTAGTAGCTAAAACTCGTTCAGGTTTTACTATGTTTGCTAAGGCATCTAGACGAGGGTCGGGCACAGGTACAACACCTGTATTCGGCTCAATTGTACAAAAGGGGAAGTTAGCAGCTTCAATACCCGCTTTAGTTAACGCATTGAAAAGTGTCGACTTACCAACGTTGGGCAAGCCAACAATACCACATTTAAAACCCATGATGTTTACCTATTATGTTGACGCAATAATGTTTATTGCGCTTTAAAAGAATGTAGACGATTTTGTGCTTTTTTCACATCGTCTTTTTGCCAAATTTCAAAACAGCGCGCAGCTTCGTCTATCGCTTGGTCTATTAAGTTTTGTTCGATGGCAGGTGCTTTACCAAGCACGTGCCCAGTAACGCGATCACGATGACCTGGATGATCAATACCAATGCGTAACCGATAAAATTCTTTGTTATTAGCTAATGATGAAATAATGTCGCGCAAACCGTTGTGCCCGCCATGGCCACCGCCTAGTTTTATTTTACAAACACCGGGTAGCATGTCGAGTTCATCATGAGCAACGAGGATGTTTTCAATAGGTATACGAAAAAAATTGGCTAAAGGGGCTACAGCTTGTCCACTACGATTCATAAAAGTGGTTGGAATGAGAAGATGAACTAATTGACCTGCAATTAATCCTTTGCCGTAGAGACCGAAATATTTTTTTTCTGGTTTTAACGAAATGTTATAACGTGAAGCAAGTTCTTGAACAAACCAATCACCAGCATTATGACGGGTTTTACTGTATTCTGAACCTGGATTTCCTAAACCGACTACCAACTGAATCGCCATCTGATTGTTTACTCTTGTTATTCAAATAAGGTCGATAAATTCAAGTACATTTAAAACTAAAAAGCTTAAAGGGCATGTCGTAAAAACATTTCCCTTTAAGCTTATTCATTGTGAATAATGTTAACTATTACTCAGCTGGAGCTTCTGCAGGTGCTTCAGGTGCGCCTTCGTCTTCATCTTCAGCTACAACTTTAGCAGCGTTCAATGTAACTACTGCTTGGTCGTGGCTTTCGCCTTTTGCTAATTCATCAGAAGTAACGCCTTTAGGTAAGGTGATGTCTGATAAATGTAACGTTTGACCAACTTCTAAGTTAGCAACATCAATTTCGATGTACTCAGGAATGTCAGCAGGTAAACATGTAATTGCGATTTCATTCATATGGTGAGCCATAGTGCCACCAAGTTTCTCTGCTTCTTCTTCATTAAGGAAATGAATTGGAGCATTAACTTGTACAGCATTTTTAGCGTTAATACGTAAAAAATCTAAGTGCATTACAACTTGCTTGAACGGGTGACGTTGCATATCTTTTAAAAGACAATCAACTGGCTTGCCGTCAACGTTGATTGTTAAAACGTGCGAGTAGAATGCTTCTTCTTGTTGTGCACGGAAAACATTTTTGTGCTCTAACGTTAAAGAAACAGGCTCTTTGCCTTCACCGTATATAATTGCTGGAACTTTGTTCGCGTGACGTAGGCGGCGGCTCGCACCTTTCCCTAAATCTGTACGTACTTCAGCATCCAATGTAAATAAATCTGTCATGGTAATATCCATTATATAAAAATTAAAAGTTGTTACTTTTTGCGACCAAAAGCAACCTGTTCCTTTTTTACTATTTACTCACTTAACCGCTAAGTTAAGCGTATTTAGCTAAAAAAGGCGCAGCATGATAACACCCAAATGCAGTGATATCCATTGTTATGTTGTATTAGGACTAATATATTAGAAAGTAATGAAGATTTAATTTCAAACCATATTCTTGAACGAGCGCTTGGTATTCGCCTTTAGCTTTTAAAATCTAGAATACAGCTAGCCAACTGATGCAATAACTGCTTTGGAACTGAAATGTTACGGGATAACTTTGATACGGTTATATAGTCATTTATTTCCCTCAACAAATTAAGTTATGTATCGTTTTTTCTGTTTTATTTAACTTATTGGCGTAGCAAAACAAGGTGGGTTTAGATTGAAGTATATATAAAAGCGCGGCAGTGACGATAGTATTTAGTTAAACAATGCGGCTTGTTAAATATGGCTTAGAAATTTTTGCCATATATATGGTAATGCTTGACGTTGTTTTATACGCAATAGTTTTTAATATTTAAGGTGTGTGGGTTAAGCCTGAAATGTGGCCAATACTCTAATCTTGTAAGTCATCGAGTTTATTAATAACTATGTATTTATCTTTGTTCTTGCGGCAAAGCGTTTATTAATCTTGGATGGTTTTAAGAGTGAGTAAGTAATAAGAAAACTAGTGGTGACTTTAATTGTTCAAGACAAGTGGTTTTACATTTTAAACGTTAACTTTAAAAAGGTGTAATGATAAAAAAGCACCCGAAGGTGCTTTATTAAAAGGTGTTTTTTAGTTTAATGACTAAGCATCAAACATTGCAGAGATAGACTCTTCATTACAAACTCGACGAATAGCTTCTGACAACATACCGCTTAAGGTAAGTTGACGAACATTGCCAAGCGCTTTGATTTCATCTGACAATGGAATTGAGTCTGTTACTACAACTTCATCAATCACTGAATTTCTTAAGTTTTCAGCAGCATTACCAGAAAGTACCGGGTGAGTCGCATATGCAAATACACGTTTAGCACCATGTTCTTTTAGTGCTTCAGCGGCTTTTGCAAGTGTTCCACCAGTATCAATCATATCATCAACGATGAAACAATCACGGCCCTTAACATCACCAATAATATGCATAACTTGCGCAACATTAGCTTTAGGACGACGTTTGTCTATGATTGCAAGGTCTGCATCATCTAATAGCTTAGCTACTGCACGAGCACGTACAACACCACCAATATCAGGAGAAACTACCACAGGGTTTTCGATGTTACGCGCTAACATATCTTCTAGCAAAATTGGCGTACCAAAAACGTTATCTACTGGTACATCAAAAAAGCCTTGGATTTGCTCTGCGTGTAAATCAACCGTTAATACACGGTCAACACCTACACTTGATAAGAAATCAGCCACAACTTTTGCCGTGATCGGTACACGAGCACTTCGAACGCGACGGTCTTGACGAGCATAACCAAAATAAGGCATAACGGCAGTAATACGTCCTGCTGATGCACGACGAAGCGCATCAATCATTACGATTAGTTCCATTAAGTTATCGTTGGTAGGGGCACATGTTGATTGAATAATAAAAACATCCGCACCGCGCACGTTTTCAGTTATTTCAACACTAATTTCACCATCACTAAAGCTACCAATCTTGGCTTCGCCTAAGGTAATATATAAGCGATTAGCAATTTGTTTGGCCAGTTCAGGGGTGGCGTTACCCGCAAAAATCTTCATGTCAGGCACTGTCAGTTCCTCAGAAACTTTTGACATTTAAATTACGATACTGAATAAAACGGTATGTTAAATATCAGCAAATTATTTTATTTCTGCCAGTTTTAATGGCATTTATTTTAATTTATCCGAACTTAATTGTCGTTTACCGCTGCAATTGCAGCATGTAAGGGCGATTGATTTAGTCCTTCGGCTACGAATGATTCTATACCTGTAGGTAGTAAAGATTGTACGTAGCACGCTTCTTTTTTAGAGCTAAAACGTGAAAAGATACACGCACCAGTTCCTGTCATTTGGGACGGTGCATATTCTATCAACCAAGCCAGTAGTTTGGCAACCTCGGGGTAGTGTTTAATTACCCAAGATTGACAATCATTATGATAATTTTCGATGTTTTCGTCGCTGTAACGTATAGATGGCGTATCTCGAGTTAAATCTTTCGCGGTAAAAACACTTTGTGTAGAAATACTACAGTTTGGCTTTGAGACTAAATACCAATAAGTTTTTGGCGAGGCGGGTGTTAGTTGCTCACCAATACCTTGTGCGAAAGCAGCAAAACCATGAATAAAAATAGGCACATCTGCACCCAGCTTTAGCCCAAGTTCAGCAAGTTGCTCAATGCTGAGGTTAGTTTTCCATAATAAATTAAGAGCAAGTAAAACGGTTGCCGCATTGGATGAACCACCACCTAAACCACCGCCCATCGGCAATTTTTTGTCTAGCTTAATCTCTGCGCCTTGCTGAAAATTTGTATAGTTTTGCAATAAACTTGCGGCTTTAATGATTAAGTTGTCGTTATTGTCGACGCCAGGAATAGGCGTTAGTAACGTTATAGTGCTATTTTTGGTGACCTTAAATGCTATTGTGTCGTGATAATCTAAAAACTGAAAAACGGTTTCTAGTTGATGATAGCCATTATCCATTCTCCCAACAATATGGAGAAATAAATTAAGCTTTGCTGGTGAAGGAAACGCTGTAAATAACTGTTTATTCAAAACTATCTCGCTAAGTTTTCCATGAGTGTATAACAATTTTAATGCGCAAATCGTCTTGAGTGATCGTCAATTGCTTTGCTAATTGAAACTGTTCAATATGATAATATTTACTGTATTTTACTTGCCAAACTTTATTGTTATAACGACTTGTTAAGCTTTGAGGGAGTTGAGTTTTCGCGTGGTAAACTATTTTGTCAGTGGGTAAAAAAGCTAATCCTTTTAGCCAATGATTCATCGCACGAGTCGGTAAGTTCAAGCCTGTAAGGGAATAAATTAAAGCGTCTAAATTTTGCGTGTCATAGACATTACCGTCCACTTCTAAGGTAAAGTTATCTTGGCGTTGTTCAAGTTCTAATACTTTTATGCCGAATAATGTTGATAAATTTAATGATTCAGTTTTTTCAGTTTCATTTTTTTGCCAATATAAAGTTGCACTTTGGCGCTGTTGGCTATTAATAAAGGCTATTTTTCCGGTAATAGTCCATTCATTGAGTGCAGCTACTTGTTTATTACGCGTTTCAATATCCTGGTTTACTTGATTACCTTCAACGGGTATATCGTTAATGCTACTACAAGCACTTAATATACTGATAAAAAATAGTATAATGAACTGTTTACAATACATAGTATTCCTGTGGTTATTGAACGGCATTAATTTAACGCTAAGCGTAGTAACAATAACAAATAACGAAAACATATAACGTACATGCTTTCAATTTAAGCTAGTTTTACGTAAAATTATCGCGATTTTTTATCATAGATCATAGGTTTTTTTCAAAATCTCGTGGATAATAATATTAAATAGCTTATACAAGCTTATATTTAATCACAATTTAGGCAGTTTAAGCGTATAATCAACTGCAAGAATATTGACCACTCACCTTGTTTCTTTCGGTCATTAACCCTTTTTGGACTCAATATATTCATATGTCGATAGTTGCAGTAGGTATCAATCATAAAACCGCTCCGGTTGCCGTTAGGGAAAAAATATCATTTAACCCTGACAACTTGAGCTCAGCCTTGCAGGAACTGATACATACAGTAGACTGCAAAGAGGCTGCGATTTTATCTACCTGTAATCGTACTGAGTTATATATAGTACAAGATGGTGACGTTGCGTTAACTCAAGAGCGGTTGGTTCGTTGGTTAGAGCAGCATCATAATGTTCCTGCTTCTACCATTTCACCCAGCTTATATTGGCATACAGATCAACATGCCGTTAATCATATGATGCGTGTTGCTTGTGGTTTAGATTCACTGGTACTTGGAGAGCCACAAATATTAGGGCAAATGAAACAAGCCTATAAACAAGCTAAAGCCGCAGGTTCAATGGCATTAGTCATGGATAGATTGTTTCAACGTACTTTTGGGGTTGCTAAACAAGTTAGAACAGACACTGAAATAGGTGCTAGTGCAGTGTCGGTAGCATTTGCTGCGGTTAATTTAGCAAAGCATATTTTTGCCAGTCTAGACAAAACCAGAGTGTTGTTGGTGGGAGCTGGCGAAACCATTGAACTCGTTGCTAAGCATTTATATGAAAACAACGTTGGTCATATAACCGTGGCTAACCGCACACTTAGTCGTGCTGAAAATATGGCGAATAAATTCGGTGCAGATGTGATAACGCTTGCACAGATCCCTGAAATGATGGCTAGTGCAGATATCGTTATCAGCTCAACGGCCAGTACTTTGCCAATTATAGGTAAAGGTATGGTTGAAAAAGCCTTAACCAAAAGAAAGCACCGACCGATGTTTATGGTCGATTTAGCCGTACCTCGTGATATAGAGGAGCAAGTATCTGATCTTGAAGATGTGTTTCTTTACACGGTTGATGATTTACAAAATATTATTTCTAAAAATTTAGATAATCGTCGCAAAGAAGCGGTGTTAGCTGAAGGTATCGTATCTGATCAGTCTTCTAGCTTTATGTCTTGGTTACGTGGGTTAAATACGCAAGACACGGTGATTTCTTATCGTAAACAGTGTTTAGAAAATCGCGATCAACTGCTTGAAAAAGCAATGCAACAATTAGCTGCAGATAAAAATCCAGAAGCTGTTATTGCCGAACTTGCCACTAAGTTAACCAACAAATTTATGCATGCACCTACTAGCGCTATTCAATCTGCTGCCCAGGGTGGTCAGTTAGATAGACTGGTATATTTGCGTGATATATTTGATATTAGCCATAAAGAATAACGACAAGGCTAGTATTCGCACATACTCCATTTGATTGCCATTAAATGTGTAGTTAATCACTTCTCACGCTTAGGCATTTACCACTATTTACTTTTCATGCTTGGTATTTCGCTAATTAGCTTATAACTAAAGTAAACTTTCTCTAACACGCTATTGGGTATTTATTTCCCCATTTTGTATAAATTACTGCTAATTATCGTCTTAGTCGAATATAATGCGCGGGTAATTCATCAATTATTGACTATATAAGATCATTTAATGAATAAATCTGTTTACCAAAAACTTGAGATACTTGTCGAACGCTTTGAAGAAGTACAAGCGTTATTGTCTGATCCTGAAACTATTTCCAATCAAGAAAAGTTCCAAGCTTTATCAAAAGAATTCTCGCAATTAGAAGTGGTTACTACTGCCTTTCATGCCTACCAAGACGCTGAAAATGATTTTGCTACAGCGGAAGAGATGCTTAAAGATGAAGACCCTGACATGCGTGAAATGGCGCAAGAAGAGTTTAAAGCGGCTAAGAAAGCAGTAGAAGAAATGACTGGCGAACTGCAAGTTTTGTTATTACCTCGTGACCCTAAAGATGATAATAATTGCTTTGTTGAAATTCGCGCTGGCGCAGGTGGTGATGAAGCCGCTATTTTCGCAGGTGACTTATTCCGTATGTACAGCCGCTACGCTGAAAAGCAAGGTTGGAAAATCGAATTAATGAACTCCAACATCAGTGAGCAAGGCGGCTTTAAAGAAATTGTCGTTAAAGTTAACGGTGTTGGCGTATATGGCCAAATGAAATATGAATCAGGCGGTCATCGTGTGCAACGTGTACCTGAAACAGAATCACAAGGTCGTGTACATACTTCGGCGTGTACTGTGGTTGTTATGCCTGAAATTCCAGAGTCGCAAGCGATTGAAATCAATAAAGCTGATTTGAAAGTTGATACTTTCCGCGCTTCAGGAGCGGGTGGACAACACGTTAACAAAACCGATTCAGCTATTCGTATTACCCATATTCCAAGTGGCGTTGTGGTTGAATGTCAAGACCAACGCTCACAGCATAAAAACCGTGCGCAAGCTATGTCAGTGCTTCAAGCACGTCTGCAACAAGCAGAAGATGAAAAACGTCGCAGTGCTGAAGAGTCTTCTCGTCGTAACTTAGTGGCAAGTGGCGATCGCTCTGAGCGAATTCGTACTTATAACTTTCCACAAGGGCGTATGAGTGATCACCGTATCAACCTTACACTTTATCGTTTAAACGAAATTATGGAAGGTAATTTACACTTGATACTTGAGCCAATTATGCAAGAAAGCCAAGCTGATCTGTTGGCAGAGCTTTCTGAGCAGCATTAGTGATTGAACCTGAAGTAACGCATGGGTTATCGGTTGAACTTATATCTTCGATGACCTTTGCTAAATTAATTGCTCGCGGTGAGCAACTTTTGTCGCCACAGTCTGATAGTGCAAAGCTAGATACTGAGATATTAATTTGTTTTGTTATTGGTAAAGAACGTAGCTATTTATTAACTTGGCCAGAATATAAATTATCTCAAATACAAGCCAAACACTTTATTGAGTTAATGCTGCGCAGAGTTGCGGGCGAGCCTATCGCCTATATTGTCAACTTACGCGAGTTTTGGTCTTTGCCATTGCAAGTGTCACCAGCCACCTTAATTCCTCGTCCTGATACCGAAGTATTGGTTGAATCGGTATTGACTAAACATGTAGACGAAAACCTATATTGTTTGGATTTAGGGACTGGCACTGGGGCAATTGCATTAGCGATAGCATCAGAAAAACCTCAGTGGAAAGTTGAGGCAATAGACTTTAGCCACGATGCAGTAGCACTTGCCCAGCGCAATGCTAAAAATTTAGATTTGGCTCACGTTCAAATTTATCAAAGTAATTGGTTTAATAACGTTTCTTCTGATAAATGTTTTGATATTATCGTGAGTAACCCTCCATATATTGACGCGTGTGATCATCACCTAAATGAAGGGGATGTTAGATATGAGCCAAAAACAGCTTTAGTTGCCGCAGATAATGGCTTAGCAGACATCAAAATTATAGCGATAAATGCTAGGAAGTATTTAAAACCGGGTGGTTTTTTATATATCGAACACGGCTTTGAACAAAGTCTTGCGGTAAAAAACATATTAGCTGACTTAGCTTACTGTGAAATTGAAACAGTAAAAGATTATAGTAACAACGATCGCATTACTTTCGCTTGTTACTCAGTATAAAATAAAAAATAACAATAAACTAAATGGAGTTCATTATGCTTAAACATTTACATATGACTGTTGCCGTGATCAGTATTTTACTGTTCACTTTTCGATTTGCATTAACCTTAGCAAATTCAAATAAACTATCATTGAAATGGCTGAAAATTGCCCCACATATTATCGATACCTTACTGCTGGGTCTTGGTATTGCTTTAGCGATTAAACTGTCAATTAACCCCGCGGAACAATTATGGTTAGCCGAAAAAATATTTGCCGTATTTGCTTATATTTTTACCGGTTACTACACCTTAAAGTTGGCGCGTAATCGTACTATGCAAATTATTGGGTTTTTAGGCGCAATAGGTTGGGTAATGCTCATTGTACGCATCGCCATCAGTAAGGAAACCGTATTTTTAGCTGGCTTATAGCCGTTAAATTAAGCATTAAATATTAATAGAGAATGCATGAACGAATTGTTGTTATCAGAAATTAAATCTGAGAAAAATGAATTATTACAAACTTTTCTGTTAGTAGAAGAGTATATTTTTGGTCAAAAAGCTACGGTTCAATCTGAATTGGATGAGCTAGTAGCCTATTGCCAAGCTGAAACTGATGAAGTGAAAGACCCTGTTGAGCGGGCTGAAGTATTAATTAATGCTTTGTTTGTTGATCAACTCTTTATTGATAATCAGCAACAAAATTGGCCTGTCATTTCATATCAAACTTCGTTGGCGTTAACGCATAAGCTAATTTCACCTATTTTAAAAGCCGTGCTTATCGCTTATGTAGCCAATAGCTGTGACTGTAAAGCCGACATTGTTTTTGTTCCAGAGCAAGCCATGTTGAGAATTATATGTGATGATAATTATGCCATTATATTTGACCCTGTCACTGGTGAGTCTTTAAATTGGCATGAACTCGATGTTCGCATGAATGAAATTTCAGGCGACCCATTTGAAGTAACGTTAGATATAATGAAACAAGAAAGTTTGGTGTTAGAACATATTTCCAGCCTTAAAGCCGCATTTATCCGTGAACAATCATACGATAAGGCATTAAAATGTGTTGATATGTTGTTAGATCTGAATCCAAATGACCCTTTTGAACGTCGTGACCGTGGCTTTTTATTGCACCAACTTGATTGTTTTAAAGTGGCTTATGATGACTATCAATACTTTGTTGAGCAGTGCCCAAAAGATCCAGCTGCACAATTATTAAAGCTGCAACTAGATAAAATTTCAATTTCAGATACGATACTGCACTAATAAAATTTACCTGTTAGCAATAAAATATAAAAATAATAACAAAGTAAATTCAGTAAATTAAAAGGATAAGTAATGCAAGAAACAGTCTTGGCAAACGCGCCATTGATCACAAACGATGCCACCGTACTCGGAATTTTAGCGCTAATATTAGGCTTTGTTTTTTATACTTCAAATAGCAGTAATGCTGCTTGTCGTTCATTTTATAAATATGTACCAGCATTACTAATGTGCTACTTATTACCCTCGTTATTAAATACTTTTGGTATTGTTAGTGCCGACGTTAGCCAAGTTGATGAAGTCGCAAAGTATTTTTTATTACCAGCTTGTTTAGTCTTGTTAACGCTTAGTATAGATATTAAGGCGATTGCAGGTTTAGGTAGTAAAGCTGTCATTATGTTTTTAACGGGTACTGTTGGGGTTATTATCGGTGGCCCATTAGCCTTATTGATCGTTTCGGCAGTATGGCCGGAGTTAATTGGTGTAACAGGACCTGATGCAGTATGGCGTGGCATGGCGGCATTAGCGGGTAGCTGGATTGGTGGTGGCGCAAATATGCTTGCCATGAAAGAAATTTATGGCGCTGATGGTAATATATTTACCATCATGGTTACTGTCGATATTGTTGTCGCGAATATTTGGATGGCCGTTTTACTATATATGGCGGCTAATCATAAACGTATCGATGCAAAAAATGGGGCAGATACCTCGAGTATTGACCGTTTGATTGAAAAAGTTGAAGCTGAGACGCGACAGAATTCAAAACAACCTGAGCTAAAAGATTATATGCTTATACTTGCTGTGGGTTTTGGCGCAGCCGGATTAGCACATTTAGCGGCAGATTACTTAGTACCATTTTTTCAAAATAACTACCCTGAACTAAAGAAATTTAGTTTACACAGTAAATTATTTTGGATTATTGTTTTAGTAACAAGCATCGGCTTAACGCTTTCATTTACCAAAGTCAGAAGGCTAGAAGCGGTAGGAGCTTCGAAGATAGGTAGTAGTTTCCTCTATGTTCTCGTAGCCACTATCGGTTTGCACATGGATATTACCCAAATTGTTGAAGCGCCTAAATATATGGTCATCGGATTAATTTGGATGGCTGTGCATGTAATACTGTTGTTCGCTGTTGGTAAGTTTATTAAAGCTCCCGTGTTTTATTTAGCCGTAGGTAGTAAAGCTAATATTGGTGGTGCAGCTTCAGCGCCAGTAATCGCATCGGCATTTCATCCTTCACTTGCACCTGTTGGGGTTTTACTTGCCGTTTTTGGTTATGCTCTAGGTACTTACATGGCATGGTTATGTGGCCAATTGTTAAGAATTGTTGGTAGCTAATAGCGACTAACCTATAAAATATTTTTGGAAATATTATGACAAAGCAATTAATTTCACTTGGCGATATTGATATCGCAAACGATAAACCTTTTGTATTATTTGGTGGCATGAATGTACTTGAATCACGCGATTTAGCGATGACGATTGCCGAGCATTATGTTGAAGTAACTCAAAAGCTCAACATTCCTTACGTATTTAAGGCCTCGTTTGATAAAGCTAATCGTTCATCAGTTAGTTCTTATAGAGGACCAGGTTTAGATGAAGGCTTAAAGATTTTTCAAGAGATAAAATCAACCTTCAATGTACCCATTATTACCGATGTACACGAATCTTATCAGGCCGCACCTGTTGCCGAGGTAGCTGATATTATTCAATTACCCGCATTTTTAGCGCGTCAAACTGACCTAGTTGTAGCTATGGCTAAAACGGGCGCAATTATTAATGTGAAAAAACCTCAGTTTTTGGCTGCTCACGAAATGCGTCATATTATTAAGAAATTTGCTGAGTCGGGTAATGAAGATATTATTCTTTGTGAACGAGGTAGTTGTTTTGGATACAACAATTTAGTTGTTGATATGCTGGCGATGGACGAAATGAAGAATTACGCGCCCGTTATTTTTGACGCAACACATGCTTTACAGCAACCTGGCGGTAGAGAAGATTCTGCAGACGGACGACGTGCTCAGGCAGCGCAGTTAGCGCGTAGTGGCATGGCAATTGGTATTGCAGGCTTATTTATTGAGTCACACCCTGATCCATTAACCGCGAAATGTGATGGACCTTGTGCATTACCATTGGATAAACTTGAACCTTATTTAGCACAAATGAAAGCAATTGATGATCTAGTAAAGAGTTTTAAACCGCTAATTACCGGATAAACCATTGCTTGGGGCAACATACTCGTACTGCAAATTTAAAAGCAGGGATGGTAAGTTAGCTAAAGTGGTAACATAAAAAAGGCGCTAATTAGCGCCTTTTTTGATGGTATTGAATTTATTTAAACAATCAAAGGTGACTATTAAAGTTAGCTTTTATCTAAGTGATGAAAATCTATTTCTTCAATGTTTTTACCTGCATCAGGGTCGTTAAATACGTCTTCATCAAATTGATCTTCAGACTTACCAACAATCACCGTTACCATACTATCTCCGGTAACATTAACCGCGGTCCGTGTCATATCTAGTAAGCGATCTACACCTATAATTAAGGCAATACCTTCAACAGGTAAACCTACTTGCTCAAGTACCATAGCGAGCATAATTAAACCAACACCCGGTACACCTGCAGTACCAATTGATGCGAGTGTTGCCGTTAATATCACCATTAAGTAATCAGAAAGTGTTAAGTCTTGACTAAATACTTGCGCGATAAATACGGTTGCAACCCCTTGCATTATAGCCGTGCCATCCATATTGATTGTTGCGCCTAATGGCACTGTAAATGACGCTATAGAGTTTTTAACACCCATTTTCTTAGTGGTTGTTTCTAATGTAATAGGCAGCGTTGCATTACTACTTGAGGTTGAAAAAGCAAAAATGGCGGTGTCGCGCATTTTCTTTAAGAAAATTAGTGGATTTAGACCGGTAAGTAATTTGAGTAAAACCGGGTAAGTAATAAAAGCATGTAGTAATAACGCACACACAACTACCAAGAAATACTCGATTAAATTACCAAAAGTACTGAGTGATACATCGGTAAACAAACCGGCCAGTAAACAAAATACACCATAAGGTGCAATGTTCATCAAGATAGTCACCAGACGCATAACAACAACACTCATATCTTCGAACATGGCAGCAATGCGATCGCCAGCTTTACCCGACAGTGCAATAGCGATACCAAATAATAAGGCAAAAATTATCACTTGCAGCATATTACCCTGTGCAAAAGCCGCAAATGGATTACTCGGGAACATTTGAATAAGAACTTGTGCTAGCGAAGGCGCTTCACGGCTAGCAAAGGTAGTACCGGCTACCATATTAACCCCTTCACCAGGGCTAACAAGCAAGGCTAAGCTCATGGCAAAACTGATCGCAATAGCGGTTGTTAATAAGTACATGCCAATGGCTTTACCACCAATTCTACCCAATTTAGTGGTGTCTTTTAGTGAACATGTGCCACAAATTAAAGATACAAAAACTAAGGGGACTACCAGCATTTGTAAGCTAGCGATAAATATTTGTCCGATGACTTCAAAAACACCGTCTACAAAAAAGCCGCGTATTGAAAAGTCGAAGAGGTATAAAGGAATAACTAAATCTGAACCGTCGGGCATTAACCATTGTAAAAGAGTGCCAACGAGAATACCTGCAACCATACCGGTTACAATTCTAGTGGTTAAACTTGCTTGCTTTTTTTTAGTCATATTATTTTAATTTTATTGTGCGATTCCTTATTATGTTGTTGCTAGGTAAAGAAATCAAATGATTAAAGTCTCTCCAGTATTGATTTAAGGCGATAATTCTAGTTTTAGGTCACTTTGTAATTTAATTGCTTAAAAATAGTTCAGCGAAATTAACGTGCTAAATTTCAATGTAGCTGATAAGCAATAAGGTCAACATACTGGCATAAGTCGCAATAAATTGAGTTGTCCAATATGGTTGTTTTCCCTCTAAAAATAACATCAGATATTAATAAATTATGTTTTTTCAGTTAATCACTGACCTTTTTATAAAAATTCGGTTAAGATGGAATGAGTTGATAAAAATAATTACCAGGGAGATGCTTTTTATGGCGCTACTTCAACGCTTTAGTTTAATTTTACTGTTTGCAACCTTAGTTGGTTGTGGTGGTAGTAGTGGTGGGTTTGAAGAGACTACCGGTGGCAGCGATGGTAGTACACCAGACGCTATAACAATTTCCTTAGCTATTTCAGACACAACGGTTACAGGTGCTGCACCCGTTACGGTTACAGCAACCGTTATACAGGGAACAGCTCCAGTTGTAGGACGCTCGGTTACATTTGCAACTGGATTGGGCTCATTTTCACCTATATCAGGTACGGCGCTAACGAATGATAGTGGTGTTGCTACAATTACGCTGACCGCAGGAAGCGTTCGTGGGGCAAGTGAAATTTCGGCCTCTATCTCTTCTGGTGAAAGCTCTACAACGCCTATAGGCTTTACCACTCAAGGTGATGATATAAATGTTGTGGGTGACATAAATATTACAGTCACCTTAGTTAATTTAGACGGCGACCCTACCGACACTGTAACTTCTTCAAAACCGGGTAAAGCCATTGCAACTATTAATGGTATTAGTGCTCCTGTTATTGTTAGTTTTACTACAACGGTTGGTGACATACCAATTGCTTCTGCGTTAACGAATAGTAGCGGACAGGCCACTGTGGATGTTTTTGCTGGAGATAGTTTAGGCGCAGGAACAATTATTGCCTCTATTGCCAGTGGAGAAACAGGGCAAGTATTATTTGTTGTAGGCTCTTCAACTGTTTCAATGGGCAGCGGTACACCATTTGTCGAAGGTGTTGCAGAGGTTAGTTTAGCTGAAATTTCAGCGGGTGGTACAAGCGTACTTTCAGTATCAATAATTGATGATCAAGGTAATTTATTTACCGAGCCTGTGGAAGTTAATTTTTCATCAGGTTGTGTCGCTCAATCTACAGCTTCTTTAAGTAGCCCTATCACCACTTCTAATGGTGTGGCAACGAGTACTTATTTAGCTCAAGGTTGTGTCGGTAATGACCCAATCAATGTAACGGCAAATGCCGGTGGTATTAACTTATCAGCCAATGCAACAATCAGTGTATTAGCGGCAGATATCGGCAGTATTGAGTTTGTATCAGCTACACCAGAAAATATTGGTATTATTGGCGCTGGTATTGTTAGTGGTTCAGAAAGCTCAACGGTAATCTTTAAAGTTAAAGATACTGACGGGAACCCATACAATAATAGAGCTGTTAACTTTGCTTTAAATACGAGTGTTGGTGGTATTAATTTAAGCCAAACTGTTGCTACCTCTAATGCGCAAGGCATCGTACAAACAGTTGTTAACTCTGGTAGTGTTGGCGCTACAGTTCGTGTTACAGCTTCAACAGAGACATTAGATGGCTCAGTTGTGTTTACCCAATCGAGTCAATTAGTCATCTCAACAGGTATACCTGATCAAGACAGCTTTAGTTTATCTCGAGGTATTGCAAACCCAGAAGCGTGGGATGACGATGGTGTTGAAGTTCCTGTTATAGTCTATATGGCTGACGCATTTAACAATCCAGTACCTGATGATACTGCAATATTTTTTACTACTGAAGGCGGCTCGATAGAATCATCATGTTTAACTGATAATGGTCGTTGTAGTGTTAATTGGCGTAGTCAAAACCCAAGACCTGCTGGCCAAAGGCTAACCAATAGTTTCTGTTCAGTTGCTAATGATGCTGATCCAACAGTATTCTGTGCTAGACCTCCGCTTGCTAATAGCAAAAATTATTTAGGCCAAGAATATGGTGGACGTGCAACTATTTTAGCAACAGCCATAGGTGAAGAATCTTTTCCTGATAAAAATGGTAATGGTCGCTTTGATGAAAGTGAATACACGTTATTCCAAGGTTTAGATGTTGGCGACAGACTTTATGACTTAAAAGAAGCTTTTGTCGATCATAATGAGGATGGTGTATACAACCCCGCAGAATCTAGTGGTGAATTAGGTGGCGAATTAGAAGAGTTTGCAGACTTTAACGTCAATGGCGCCTTCGATGTTGAGGATGGTGTATATAATGGTATTTTATGTGGTTTAAATGATTTAACAAACCCTGGAACAGAAACCACAAATCAATATTGTGCTAACCCTGATGATGAGCCTGATCCAACTAAAAAATCGGAAAAAGTATCAACCAATGTGCGTGGGTCAGCGGTTATAGTAATGTCAGGTAGTTCCCCGTTTATCACTGTGACAGCTACCAATGATGCCATTGTTAGCTCTGATCCAAACTTTGATTCAAACGACACTTCACTATATATTGCAGGTGAGAGTACAGGTACAGTAAGTATAGTTATTGCTGACTTGCACAACCAACCTATGCCAGCGGGTACTACTGTGACATTTGTTCCTGGAGTCGGAGCTGTTCTTGGTGGTTCAAGCTATACATGGCCAAGTGATGCCAGTAATGGTGGTAGCGCATTCAGTGTTGCTGTTAAAGGTGAAGCTGAACCAACATCTGGACCACTTCAAATTGAAGTGACCACCCCAGGTGGCCTAACAACCGTATTTAGCGGTATTAATATTGTTATTGAATAATCTCAATAATCAATAGTCACAAAAAAAACCGCTTTATAGCGGTTTTTTTATGATACTGATAAATATAAAATGCGAACTAAAACAAATTATATTTATTTCCGTGGTTTACTTATTTATTTCTTCAATCAAGAAAGCCGATATTTCAGCTCCTGCTGCTAATGTTCTATCACGACTAACTTCACCTAAACCTGTGCTATCGGTAAATGGGGCAATCTCCATCATATCGGCACCGGTAATAGGACATTGAGCGGCTACCGCACGTAATATTTGCATTGACTCGTTTGGCGATAAACCATCAGGCTCTGGAGTGCCTGTTGCAGAAGCATAGGTTTCATCTAGCGCGTCAATATCAAAACTTACATAAACTTCATCGACTTTATCATCTTTTAATTGTTTGATGATTTTTGCAATAATAGCTTCAACGCCTTGTTCTTTTACTTCGTGAGCCCAATGTTGTTTAACGCCAAAAGTGCTTTCCCAGTGTGTTTTCGGTTTGCCACTTGAACGAATACCAACTTGTATTAAATCACGGCGATCAGTTAAGTCATCTAATATATGAGTACACCACGAGCCAAAGCATAAATCGATACCTAAACGTTCTACTAACAAGTCAGTATGTGCGTCAAAGTGAACAATTGCCGCACGAATACCTTGTTTCTTTTTAGCTTGCAAATAGGCTTTCGTTAATGGGTAACTTACCGAGTGATCACCGCCAATGCCAAAAATACCTTTTTTCGGAAATACCGCATAAAAGTCATGTAATACATCTTCTGTGATGGTTAATGGACTAACGGGAAATACACTGTTTTCGTCTTGATAAAGTGCTTTACGACAATTGGCAATAGTGGCTTCATTAAGATATTTATCGTGTAATAAATGTGGAATAACACGGACATCACCTAAATCGTAAGCATTTAGATCAGGGTACTGCTCTAATAAAGTAGAGCGAACAAACAAAGGTCCCCAGTTTGCGCCACGTAAAATACCACCACCACAATCCGAAGCTATGCCTAAGATCACCGCATTAGACGATTCTGGCAGCTTTTCTACACTTTGCTGCCATAGAGCTTCAATATTAGTTGATTGTCCAAATAAGGCGTTATGTAAACGTTCCTTACGCTCTTTGGCAGTGTTAACGGTAAAAACCCCGTTACCTGGTGGGCATAAACATTGGTTAATTTTATTTTTAAAGGTTGACCATGAAGTCGTCATGTATATTCTCTTCCTATTAATAGGCATTGAAATTCACTTAAATGAACGCAATCTACCTGAAGTGATTGTAAAAAATTGTTATTACAGATGAAAAACTAAAGTTATTTGTCTTTCAGCTCTTAAATTTTGCTAAAAAGTCTATTATGATGGCGCCGAAAAATTCGCATCATTATAGCTAAAAGTTGTAAAAAGGCATATATATAAAAATTTTTTGCTTGTCAGCTCGCTAATTTACAGATATATCTAATAGTAATTTCAGTATCAAATTTAATTTTTCGTCTCAGTTTTATTCATGATTGCAAATTTTCTTAATATTTTGCTCGCGCAATATTAAGTTACTCAGTGCAAATAACTTTGACGCAACTGACAATGTCAGCTTAGTAGGAATATAAAATATTATGGCAAAATCTCTGGTAATTGTGGAATCGCCAGCCAAAGCGAAAACAATTAACAAGTACCTTGGTAAAGATTTTATTGTTAAATCGAGTGTAGGTCACGTTCGTGATCTACCTCATAGCAGTACCGGTAAAAAAGTTGCCGCTAAATCTCCTGCTGAAGTGCGTAAAATGGCACCTGCAGCGAAAGCAAAGTATAAAGCTAAACGTGATAAGCAAGCACTAGTAAATCGAATGGGTATTGATCCTGAGAATGACTGGGAAGCAAACTATCAAATACTTGCAGGCAAAGAAAAAGTCGTTGCTGAATTAATTAAACTTGCCAGTACCGCTGACACTGTTTATCTCGCAACCGATTTGGATCGCGAGGGAGAAGCGATTGCCTGGCATTTAAAAGAAATTATTGGCGGTGACGACGATAAATATAAACGCGTTGTTTTTAACGAAATAACCGAAAATGCGATTCAACAAGCATTTGCTACACCTGGTGAATTAAGTATGCCAGGGGTAAATGCACAACAAGCAAGACGTTTCCTTGATCGCGTGGTTGGCTTTATGGTAAGTCCGTTGTTATGGAAAAAAGTTGCTCGTGGCTTATCTGCAGGCCGTGTTCAGTCTGTTGCGGTAAAGTTAGTTGTTGAAAAAGAACGTGAGATTAAAGCTTTTGACCCGAAAGAGTTTTGGGAAATTAGTGCTGATACGAAAACAGCTTCAGGCTTAGATTTTCCATTAGATGTTACCCACGAAAATGGTAAAGCTTTTAAGCCAACGAATGAAGCCGACACTAATAAAGCGTTAGCAACATTAAAAAGTTCTGCATATACCGTTAATAAACGTGATGACAAACCGTCAAAAAGTACACCGTCAGCACCTTTTATTACCTCTACTTTACAGCAAGCTGCTAGTACTAAATTAGGCTTTGGTGTTAAACGTACTATGGGCTTAGCTCAACGTTTATATGAAGCGGGTCATATTACTTATATGCGTACCGACTCGACCAACTTAAGTAAAGACGCAGTTGAAATGTGTCGTGGTTATATTAGTGACAATTTTGGTGATAATTATCTACCAGAAAAAGCAAAAGTTTATAGCAGTAAAGGCAATGCTCAAGAGGCTCATGAGGCTATTCGCCCATCGAACGTAAAAGTTGAATCTGCGTTTATGGAAGGTATTGAAGCCGATGCTAAGAAACTGTACGACCTTATTTGGCGTCAGTTTGTTGCCTGTCAAATGACAGCGGCACGCTACACGGTTAGTACAATTACCGTTGGGGCTTCTGGTTTTGATTTAAAAGCCAAAGGTCGAGTAATGCAATTTGATGGTTGGACTCGTGTTCATCCACAATTATCAAAAGGTGATGATAAACACTTACCCGATTTATCTGTAGGTGAAGTATTAACACTGAAAGAATTGAACCCTACACAGCACTTTACTAAACCACCAGCACGTTTTGGTGAAGCATCGTTAGTTAAAGAGTTAGAGAAGCGTTCAATTGGCCGTCCATCAACTTATGCCTCTATTATTTCAACCATTCAAGATCGTGGTTATGTGCGCTTAGAGTCGAAACGTTTTTACGCTGAAAAAATGGGTGAAATTGTTACCGATAGCTTATCTGAAAGTTTCAAAAACTTAATGAGCTACGACTTTACTGCAAACATGGAACAAGATCTTGATGAAGTCGCTCTGGGTAAAGCGGATTGGAAAGACGTGCTTAATGGTTTTTATAAAAACTTTACCAAGCAACTTGGCCAAGCTGATATGCCGACCGAAGAAGGCGGCATGCGCAATAACGAGCCGGTATTAACCGATATTGATTGCCCAACTTGTGGCCGTAAAATGGGTATTCGTACCGCACAAACGGGTGTTTTCTTGGGTTGTTCTGGTTATGCTTTACCGCCAAAGGAACGTTGTACTAAAACGATGAATCTTACGCCTGGTGAAGAGGCTGTTAGCGTTTTAGCTGAAGACCAAGAAACTGAAGCTTTACGTGCTATGCATCGTTGTAAAAAATGTGGCACAGCGATGGACAGCTATTTAATCGACGAAACTCGTAAATTACATGTTTGTGGTAATAACCCGGTATGTGACGGGATAGAAGTTGAAAAGGGCGAGTTTAAACTTAAAGGTTACGATGGACCTATTTTAGAATGTGACCGTTGTGAATCAGAAATGGAGCTTAAATCTGGCCGTTTCGGTAAGTATTTTGATTGTACCAACAGCGAATGTAAAAATACTCGTAAGCTGTTAGCTAACGGTGAAGCTGCGCCGCCAAAAGAAGATCCAGTACAATTGCCTGAACTAGAATGTGAAAAGTCTGAAGCACATTTTGTTTTACGCGATGGCGCTGCCGGTATTTTTCTTGCGGCTAACACTTTCCCAAGATCACGTGAAACACGTGCACCTAAAGTGGTTGAGTTAGCGCGTTTTCGCGATAGAATTTCAGAAAAGTTCTATTACCTTGCAGACGCGCCATCACAAGATCCAGATGGAAATTTAGCTGTAGTACGTTATAGCCGTAAAACTAAATCACAATATGTGATGACAGAGGTTGAAGGTAAAGCGACAGGTTGGAATGCAAAGTATATTGAAGGCAAGTGGGTTGAAGAGCTGGCTAAGAAAAAAGTAGTAAAAGCTAAGGCGAAAGCAAAGCCTAAAGCGAAAAAAACAGCTTAACTTAGTCTATGCTGAATCAAAAATTCTTGTAGAGTATTTTGATTTGATATGGCTGGTATTCACCCCACTGAAAAAGCGCTCATAGAGCGCTTTTTTTTATGGTTAAATCAGCAGTTGTAAATTCACAGGTAAACTAGAGATCATTTATTATCATTAATGTTAATCAGTGAATTACTGGTACGTTACTCGCCTAATGGGTACTGCTTCATAGTTACACTATTTATCCATAATACGATCAATCAAGCGCTGATTGGCATTCGCTTATCTATTGGCTATCAAGTGAAAGGAAGCTCATGCTAAAAACAATAGTGACTTTCAACAGCTTTTCATTATTATCAGTGTTAAAATCAGTTTTATTTTACTAAAGATTTATTATGGCGATTAATTGGTTCCCGGGGCATATGCATAAAGCCCAAAGAGAGATTAAAGAGATATTACCGCAAATTGATGTAGTGATTGAAGTTTGTGATGCGCGTTTACCTTTCAGTAGCGAAAACCCTATGATCACTGAAATTCGTGGCGATAAACCGTTAATTAAAATCTTAAATAAATCAGACTTAGCTGATCCTAAAATTACACAGCTATGGCTTGATTATTTAGAATCTCAGCATAACGTGAAAGCTATTGCATTAACTACAGAGTCGCCTTCTGTTGCTAAGACTCTTCCTGCTTTAATTCGAAAGCTAGCGGCGAGTAAAGATGAAGCGGGTAAGCAAATAAATGCTGTTATCATGGGTATTCCTAATGTGGGTAAGTCTACCCTACTAAATACACTAGTTGGAAAAGCGAAAGCAAAAGTGGGTAATGAACCTGCAGTAACCAAAGGTCAGCAAAGAATTCGCTTAGATGATGGTTTATATTTATATGATACTCCTGGCATGCTCTGGCCTAAAATAGTTAATGAAAATAGTGGCTACCGTTTAGCAATTACGAGTGCCGTAAAAGATACCGCATTTGATCATGAAGAAATTGCCTGCTTTGCTGCAGAATATTTGCTAGCCGCTTACCCAGAACGTTTAAAAGAACGCTATAAAATTGAAAATCTTCCGACGCAAGAAGTCGAGTTAATTGAAGCTATTGGCAAGCGCAGAGGTTGCGTTAAAAGTGGTGGGCATATTGATTTTCATAAAGCATCTGAAATTCTGATTAATGAAATTCGTGATAAAACCTTAGGTGCAATCTCTTTTGAAACACCAGAAATGGTGATGGCAGAAGTGATACATTTTGATAAAGTTGAAGAAGATAAAATAGCAGCAAGAGAAGCTAAAAAAATAGCGCGTGGCCGAGGTCGCCGTAATAAACGTTAATTCTCTTTATGGTTAAAGTTGTAAAAGTGGTTAAAGGTTTTATAAGCTAAAAGTTAAATAATTTTTAAGGATAAAGGTAGCAATATGAGTGAGCAATTTCAATTACATCCACAATTAGCTAATGACTGTTTTGTTATTACTGACTTTCCACTTTCGCGCTTATTATTATGTAATGACAGTGCTTACCCTTGGTTTATTTTGGTTCCAAAAGTTGAAGACATTCAAGATATTTATCAACTTGACTGGCAGCAGCAGCAACAGTTATTAAATGAATCAAGCATGCTAAGTGAAGTGTTAATGCAAGAATTTAATGGTGATAAAATGAATGTGGCAGCGTTAGGGAATGTTGTACCACAATTGCATTTACATCATATCGTTCGCTTTAAAAGTGATGCCTGTTGGCCGAAACCAATATGGGGACAGCAAGCACTAACGCCATACTCTGATGACGAGCTTACTGCAATTAAAAACCGTATATTACCTAAACTATCAGCGATATTATCCACTGATAGTTAGGTATAAAACCATTAAAATAGCGCTGCACTTATTGTTTAGGCAACGCTTTTAATTGGGGTTGATTGCTTTACTAAGGCAAGTGATTGACTTAAGTCAGCCATTAAATCGTCAACATTTTCAAGTCCAACAGATATTCTAATTAAACTATCACTGATACCCGCAGCTAAACGCTCTTCTTGGGTATAAGGTGAATGTGTCATCGATGCAGGATGTTGAATCAGTGACTCTGCATCGCCTAAGCTGACCGCGATTGAAAATAGCTGCATACGATTAATAAAGTCGCCACCGCCTGCTAAGTCACTCTTTATTTCGAAGGCGATCACACCACCAGCCGCTTTCATTTGCGAGCCAATAAATTTATGTCCAGGGTGACTTTTTAATCCAGGGTAGTAAACTTGGCTGACGCTTTCATGAGCTTCTAAAAATTCAGCGATTTTTTCAGCATTACTACAATGGCGCTCCATGCGAATTGGCAATGTTTTTAAACCGCGCATGATTAACCAAGCATCGTGCGGACTCATTGTTGCTCCAATATCTTTTAGCACTGTCATTTTTATATTCATGATCATTTCAGCAGTACCACAAATAATGCCAGCAACAACATCACCATGCCCATTCAAATACTTTGTTGCGCTGTGTACAACAATATCGATCCCATACTTTCTTGGTTGTTGTAATACTGGCGTTAGAAAGGTGTTATCGACCACAGAAATAATATTGTGCTGTTGGGCAATTTTTCCTATAACAGCTAAGTCATATACCGCTAAGTTTGGATTTACTGGGGTTTCTAAAAACATCACCTTGGTGTTTGGTTTAATCGCTGCTTCAATTTCTGCAGGGTTTGCCATATCAACAAAAGTTACTTCAATTCCCCATCGAGTTAGCTGATGGTTCATCAATGCAAATGAGCAACCATAAACAGCTTTAGAGGAAATCAAATGATCGCCGCAAGATAAATTTGCCAGTAAAGCCCCTGAAACTGCGCCCATACCCGTGGCAGTTGCAGCAGCGTCTTCCATGCCTTCCATTGCCGCTACTCGCATCTCTAATTGACGAGTTGTTGGATTACCCAAACGGCTATAAATATAACCCTCAGCTTCACCGGCAAACCTATCTGCGCCTTGTTGCGCGTTTTCGAAAATAAAGGTCGACGTTTGGTAAAGAGGTGTAGCCAATGAGCCAAATTGCTCGTCATTAATGCGGCCTGAATGAATTGCTTGAGTTTCAATGTTTTTACTTTCTGACATGAGATACCTTATTTACCGGAGAATTAAAATTGTTGCTAGCGTAAGAGCGTTACTTTTATATTTAATCTTTGCAATTATGCTGCCACTTATTTAATAACCCAGTTATCAAGGGTTTAAAGGGATTTGTGATGATTAGTTTTTTAAGTTTGTAATATATTTATTACAGGTTTGTTTTCTTATTACCTCGATATTATAAAAATCTATTGTTGAGCACTACACACTATGGTTTTACTACATATTTCTTGGTTGTAATTTTTTTATTACAATGTAATATTTGTATTACAGTTTTGGTGCTTAAATTTTTAATGCTGCTATCTAAGGACGCTTGTGCGAATAGAAATAAAATCTGAAGACAGAATGGGTATAAGCCAAGAAATTTTAGCGACATTTACCCGTTTAACGTTAGACATTCAAGCAATGGAAGTCAGCTCACAATTTATATTTGTGCATTTAAGCAAAGATGAAGTGAGTTTCGATGAAGTAAAGCGTGCACTTTTGAGTGTGGTAGGAATTATTCATTGCCGGAAAATAGATTTATTGCCTTTAGAAAGCCGTGAGCGACACTTAAGGGCATTAGTTAACCGTTTGCCTGATGCTATTATAGATATTGATGAAAATGCGCGAGTAATGGCTTTAAATAGAGCAAGTGAAAAACTTTTAGTCAGTCATCAGCGCCATAATGGTCTATCACCGCTGCAAGGTGAACAACTTAAAGGGGCTAGCGTAAATAGTCTGTTAGATATAGACATAGTGTTGCCATTATTAGATAAAGTGAGTTCACAAAATGTTGATATTGCAGGGCAAAGTTATTTAGCTGAAATAAGCCCGATAAGTGAACAAGAAAACAGCTCAGGTGCGGTTATTTCTTTAAAGTCGGTAACGAGTTTAGGTCGACAAATTTCTAATATGCAAACGCGAGATGCGCAGGGCATAGACAATATTATTGGTCAATCTGCAAGTATTCAATTATTAAAAGAACAAACAGCACGTTTTGCTGAATTAGACTTACCTGTGCTAATTAACGGCGAAACAGGTACGGGTAAAGAGCTTGTCGCAAGGGCTTTACATAATGCAAGCAATCGCCGACAAGCACCTTTTTTAGCTATAAACTGCGCTGCTTTACCTGAACATTTACTTGAAAGTGAGTTATTTGGCTATGCAAATGGTGCATTTACAGGAGCTCAAAAAGGCGGAAAACCTGGCTTACTTGAATTGGCAGAAGGTGGAACGTTATTTTTAGATGAAGTGGCTGAAATGTCGCCATATTTACAATCTAAATTATTAAGATTTTTACAGGACTTTACCTTCAGGCGCCTTGGTGGGAATAAAGAGTTACATGCAAATATAAGAGTGGTAAGTGCAACCCATCAGGACTTATTAGCCATGATCAGTAAACATAAATTTCGAGAAGATTTATTTTATCGATTAAATGTATTGAATTTACATTCACCCGCTTTACGTGAGCGAGTTGAAGATATTGCTCTAATTTCTCGTCATTTTGTAGTGCTTGCTGCAACACAAATGAATTTAAAACATACAAAAATAGATGAAAGTGCAATGAAGATTCTCTCGGCATATCAATGGCCTGGAAATATTAGAGAATTACAAAACGTGCTGTTTAGGGCGGTAGCTTTAAATGAACTTGGTGATATTTCTTCGCACGATATACATGTGGCGTTGGCGCAATTTAAACAAAAAGCTTCTGCTGACCCTGCAGATTTAAATCATGAAGTTGAAGGAGAAGACTGGGCAAGTGCTCAGGCTAGCTTCGAAAAGCAATTACTTACCAGCTTGTATCCATATTACCCAACAACGCGAAAACTAGCTGAACGATTAAAAGTGTCTCATAACAAAATTGCGATGAAATTACGGCAGTTTGGCATCAAAGGTTGATGCCATTACTTTGTTAGAATCACTAGTGTTTTTAAGATAAAACTATCTACTCTTCTAATATTTTATACAGTATTTTTTTAACATTTTCAGGCTCAAAAGGCTTGTCACACATTGCCGTTACGCCTTCAGTTAGAATATTTGCAAGGTGAGTATCATTACTCTCACTGGTCACCATTAATATCGGTATATGCGACTGTCCGCTTTCACTGCGAATATAGCGGGTTAGTTCCTTACCATTAATTTCAGGCATATTGTAATCAGTAACAACAAGATCAAACATATTATCTTTTAATAGATTCATTGCTTCGCTACCATCAACCGCTTCAGTTATTTTTAATAGGCCTAAATTGTTCAGTACACGTTTAATATGGTTTCTTGCCAAACGACTATCATCAACCAGTAAAACACGCACCTGATGAACATCAAAATACTCAAGTTCTAACTCATCGGTTGACAATAAATCAATAGTTGTACTTAGTGCTGTTGCTAAATGGTTTGAGGTAAAAGGCTTAGGTAATAAAGCAATAACCCCTGATTGTTTGAATTCTTCTAGGTATTCGCGTCGATGCTCACTGGTTACTAGCATAAAGGGAGTGTCAGCAATAGCAGGATTATTGCGAATCTTGTGCAGTAGTTCAATCGCATCACCGTCATCAAAGTACATGGCACTGGTAATCAAATCACGTGGGTGCTTTTTAGCACTCTCATAAGCCTCTGTTATATTTTTTGCTTCTGCAACTTGAGTAATGCCTTGTTGTTTTAGCTCTTTTATTATGATTTTTCTTTGTAAATCAGAAGGCTCAACAACTAGTAAAGATAATTCGTTTGGGTTCATAAAATTACTTATATTTTTTATTGAAAATAGTGCACCTAGCCACCGATGAATTTAACTTTAAAACCATTTTTTTCTAATACTGCTTTTATTTCTTCGCGCTTATCACCTTGAACTTCAATAACTTCACCAACAACACTGCCGCCAGTGCCACAGGTTTTTTTAAGTTTTGTTGCGAGGGCTTTTAAAGCTTTATTGTCTAAACCCAAACCGCTAATCGTGATAACACCTTTACCTTTTCTCCCTTTAGTTTCTCTGCGAACTTTTGCAAAACCGTCAGAAGGCGTAACAGCGACACTTTTGCTTTGGCTTATTCTGCCGTCTGCTGTTGAGTATACTAAGTTTTCATCATGGCTAACTTCTTGATGAGCGTTATCATCGATGCTTTTGCCAAAAGCACTGGCTAAATCACTGAGGCTGTTAAATGTTTTTGTCATAGTTATTTCTATAATTTAGATAAAATAAAACCACTACTAGAGTGGTTTTTATTATATACCTGTTCAGCTTTAATTTACATATTTGTACAAATTAAGCCGTTGCGAGGCAGCCATTACAGGGTCTTAAAAAGCTAACTTAAAGTTTACTTTCTAATTCAGGTAAGGCGTCAAATAGATCGGCTACTAAACCATAGTCAGCTACTTGGAAAATTGGCGCTTCAGCATCTTTGTTAATAGCAACAATAACTTTAGAGTCTTTCATGCCCGCTAAATGTTGAATAGCACCTGAAATACCTACCGCAATATACAAGTCAGGAGCAACAATTTTACCTGTTTGACCTACTTGCATGTCGTTTGGTACAAAGCCTGCATCAACTGCTGCACGTGAAGCACCAATAGCTGCGCCTAACTTATCGGCAATACCTTCAAGTAGTTTGAAGTTTTCGCCGTTTTGCATGCCTCTACCACCAGAAATAACGATACTTGCTGCACCTAGATCAGGTCTCTCTGAAACAGAAAGCTCATCACTTACGTGGCTTGAGTTGCCCGCATCAGTAACTTTGTCTAGTGCAACAATTTCAGCATTACCATCGGTTGCTACCGCGTCAAAACCTGTTGAACGTACAGTGATAACTTTTTTGCTATCTAAACTTTGTACCGTTGCAATCGCATTACCAGCATAAATAGGGCGAACAAATGTGTCGCTACTTTCAACTGCAATAATGTCTGAAATTTGCGCAACATCTAATAAGGCAGCAACACGTGGCATAAAGTTTTTGCCCGTTGTTAATGCTGTTGCTAGTATATGGCTATAATCTGCGGCAAGTTCAGTAACTAAAAGTGAAACATTTTCAGCTAGTTGGTGCTCATATGCAGCGTTGTCGGCCACTAATACTTTAGCAACACCATTAACTTTGCTTGCTGCTTCAGCAACTGCTTGACAGTTATAACCAGCAACTAAAAGATGAATGTCGCCACCAATTGCTTGTGCTGCGGCAACTGTTTTTAGTGTATCGGCTTTTAATTCGCTATTATCGTGTTCTGCAAATACTAAAATGCTCATGAGATCACCTTCGCTTCATTTTTTAATTTTTCTACTAATTCATCAATGCTTTCAACAATAATACCGGCTTTACGTACTGCTGGAGGTGTTACCTTGATTAAGTTGGTACGTGCTGTTAAATCAATACCAAAATCAGCTGCAGATTTTACATCTAATGGCTTACGTTTTGCTTTCATAATATTAGGTAGTGAAGCATAACGAGGTTCATTCAAGCGTAAGTCAGTTGTTACAATTGCTGGCAACGTTAAGGCGATAGTTTGCAAACCACTATCAACTTCACGTGTTACGTTAACTTTGTCGCCGTCAATAACTACAGCGGAAGCAAATGTACCTTGTGGCATGCCAGTAAGGGCAGCTAACATTTGACCCGTTTGGTTGTTGTCACTATCAATAGCTTGTTTACCAAGAATCACCAATTGTGGTTGCTCTTCTTCAACTATTTTCTGTAAAAGCTTGGCAACGTTAATTGAATCTAAGTTTTCGTCAGTATCAATTTGAATAGCACGATCAGCGCCTAGAGCAAGTGCTGTACGTAATTGTTCTTGGCAAGACTTATTACCAATAGATACCGCGATAACTTCAGTTGCGGTGCCTGCTTCTTTTAATCGAACTGCTTCTTCAACTGCGATTTCACAGAACGGATTGATTGCCATTTTTACATTGGCAAGATCGACATTGGAATTATCTGCTTTCACACGTACTTTTACGTTATAGTCAATAACGCGTTTGATGGGTACTAATACTTTCATCGTTGCCTCTGATTATGCTTGTCGCATGTAATGTTGGTTAAACTAAAGTAATTCAACTTAACGCTATAATTATGGGTTGAAAGACTACTTGTAGATTACGTTTACGTCAACGTCTTCTGTTGATAACGTTACTTAAATTGTGCTTTAAATAAATATTATCAGTAAATAATGTAATACAGGATAGTATTTAACACGAAAATATCTATAATGTTTGATATTATCAAACAGGTGTTTGAAAATCAAACATGTGTTTGAATATTTCAAAAATAATTGAATGAGGGGAGAAATTATGGAACGAGAATCAATGGAATTTGACGTTGTAATTGTTGGTGCCGGTCCTGCAGGCCTTTCAACTGCTTGTCAGCTTATGAAGTTAGCACAAGAAAAAGAACAAGAACTGATGGTGTGTGTAGTTGAAAAGGGTTCGGAAGTTGGTGCTCATATTCTTTCTGGCGCCGTTTTTGAACCACGCGCATTAACTGAACTGTTTCCTGATTGGAAAGAAAAGGGCGCTCCTTTAAATACCGCAGTAACTGGCGATGATATTTATTTATTCAATGGCGAAGATAGTTCGGTTAAATTACCCAATTTTAGTGTACCTAAAACCATGCATAACGACGGTAACTACATTGTGAGTATGGGCAATGTTTGTCGTTGGTTAGCTGAACAAGCAGAGCAACTAGGTGTTGAAATTTTCCCTGGTTTTCCTGCCCAAGATATTATTTACAATGAAGATGGCAGTGTTGGTGGTGTTATTACTGGCGACATGGGGCTCGACAAAGATGGAAAGCCAAAAGATTCGTTCATGCCAGGTATGGAACTAAAAGCTAAATACACTGTATTTGCTGAAGGTTGTCGTGGGCACTTAGGTAAAGAGCTGATTGCTAAGTTTGCTTTAGACGCAGATAAATCACCACAACATTATGGCTTAGGCTTTAAAGAAATTTGGGATATTGCGCCTGAAAAACATCAAGAAGGTTTAGTTGTGCATTCAGCCGGCTGGCCACTTGAAAAAGATACTAACGGTGGCGGTTATTTATATCATGCAGAAAACAACCAAGTCTTTGTTGGTTTGATTGTTGACTTAAGTTATAGCAACCCTCATTTAAGTCCGTTTGATGAATTCCAACGTTATAAACATCATCCAAAAATTGCCCAATACCTTGAAGGTGGTAAACGAGTTTCTTATGGTGCAAGAGCGATGGCCAAAGGTGGTTTTAACTCATTACCTAAGATGACTATGCCTGGTGCTGTATTGGTAGGCTGTGATGCAGGTACCATTAACTTTGCTAAAATTAAAGGTAATCATACCGCGATGAAGTCCGGCATGTTAGCGGCTGAATCTATTTTTGAAGCGCTTGCATCGGGTGATGAAGGTGGCAAAGATCTCACCAGCTTTACCGATAAATATCAAAACTCTTGGTTATATGAAGAGCTATACAATACGCGTAACTTTGGTCCTGCCATGCATAAGTTTGGCACGTTTTGGGGTGGAGCATATAACACACTCGATCAAAACATTTTTGGTGGGAAGTTACCGTTTAACTTTAAAGATGATAGCTTAGATCATGAGCAATTGAAGTTAGCAGCAGATGCACCGGTAATTAATTATCCAAAGCCTGATAATAAGTTGAGTTTTGATAAACTTACCTCAGTATTTTTATCAAATACTAATCATGAAGAAGAGCAACCGTGTCATTTGAAATTAGCGGATAGCAGCATTCCAATTGATGTTAACTTAGTGAAATATGCTGAGCCAGCACAACGTTATTGTCCAGCAGGGGTATATGAAGTGGAAAGTACACCAGAAGGCGATAAGTTTGTTATTAACTCGCAAAACTGTGTGCACTGTAAAACCTGTGATATTAAAGATCCAAGTCAAAATATTACCTGGGTAACACCAGAAGGTACCGGTGGTCCGAACTACCCAAATATGTAGTTAAAAAAACTCAAAAAAACCTGCTGTCGCAGGTTTTTTTATATCTAGAATTTAAGCTAAAATAAACAAGATGAACGGTGAGGAGTTATGGCTGTATTTATTCATTGAATAAAGCTTAAAGCGTATTATTTTAACTAATTAATTAGTCTCAATTAAATTGAACGCTGCCAATGCTGGTATTTCCAATTGTAATTTGTTTTCTATCTCATTAAGCTTTATTAAACTTGAACAAATTATCTCAGCTTTATTTTCTAAGGCATTAGCTTGCTTGCTAATGTCGAGTTTTATGTCATTGCCCATTGTTTCAATGCGTTGATCAAAAGTTTCCACACGTTGCTCTGTACTTTGCTCTTCTTTATGGGTCATCGCCTCACCAACGGCTATTAGAATTGAGCCAACAGAGTCAGTAACAATCGCCTCAATTTCACTTTCGAATTCGCCCGCAAATATCTCATCAAAGTCATCGAAATCTTGCGGTGCTATGTAATAGCTTTCATCACTGTGATTGAAGCGAGCACGAAGTCGCCATTTGAGTTCATCAAACTTATCTTGGAACTGTTGATGCGAAGCGCTGTTTTCACCCGTTAGGCTACTAATAACTTTATTTACGGCTTTTAGCCCTAACTCAACACCTTCTATGGCAATTGATACTATCGCTGGAACCTGTGACCTTATACCAAGCGTGAATTCGCTAAGCTGAGCTTTTTGTTCATTGTTTAGTTGAACTTCGCGACCATTAACAAACAACTGATGCTGACCATTTATTTGCACATAGGTTTGCCCTTGATCAACTATACGCAGGTGAGCAGGGTCAATAATCACACCATAATTAAAATTAATATCACATTGCTGAGCGTTTGCTGCGCTAATATATAAACAAGTAATTAATAGGCTGCGAGCAATAAATGCCATAACAACACTCCATTTTGATATCGTGGTTTAGGTGTAAGGTTTAAATTGAGATTAAGGGGTTGATCTGAACTTTTCTTGCTTTGTAGCTAAAGCGACTCGGGCCATATTCTCTACGGCTTTTTTCTTGGAACTCGCCAATAATGACTTGAACGCCATGATATACCCGTTCGTTTGCTTCAACATAGACGTTATTTATATAATCTTGTAATACTTCATCAAGTGATTCTTTTTCAAAAGCTAAATCAGCCATTTTTTCGATATGATACTTATAATTAGCCACTACTTTTGTCAATATTTCAGGTTTAGATTTTTCTTTTGGTAGGCTTTTTAATTTAATCGCAGCAGATCTCAATTCATTAGACTGGTCTGTTTCACTTTTGATAGAGACATCAATTTCTTCGATTCTTTGTAAGTAATCATTCATTTTATCTGAAAAAGTGATAACAGTGAAACTGCCTGCAGTCGCGCCTACTATACCGGCACTGACAGACTCTCCTGCACTAACGTGACCGGCAATAAGTTTGCCATTGGCTTTATCTTGATTCCCCACCCACAGAGTTTTATCAACCTTGACGATATTGTGCATCATTTGTTTTTCAATTCTTAATGAGTCACAAATAATATTAGCGTACTGGCTGTATTTTGCATAAACCTTGCCCCCAGCTTTAATGTTGACGCTCATGCTAGCTTTGGCGATGTCCACTACTGCTATATCTTGTTTTTTACCAATAATGCCATTACCAATAGTTATATCTCTGCCAGCATCTAGCGTAGCCGATTCAACAAATCCACCAATTGAGATATCACCAGTAGCAGCTACCTTCATGCCTTCACCAACGTTACCGTCAATAATAACACTGCCTTCAAACTTCACATGTCCCGTACTAATGTCTACACTTTTGAGGCGGTAAACACTATCAACTTCCATACCATTTTCAATAATACGTGGAAGACCAACAAGGGTAGAAATTAAAATACTGTTATTTTTTTCGCTTAAAGCGGTGCCTTCACCAACACACATTTCAATGTCTTCGCCAGGTGCTGGCTGTAAAATTTCGCCAGTAACGGTATAGCCTAGAATTCCTTCGGTATGAGGGACTTTTTTTGCAAGAGGATCACCTACTTTTACACAAATAATATCCCCTAAATCACGCATATCTACACTACCATCATCACGTTCTTTAGGGCGTAATATTCTATCTTGTGCACTTGCTACTAAATGTTTAATGTAGGCATTTTTACCATCAATAGGTAGTTTACCGTGCGCTATCTCACCTTTAACAATAGAGCCCGCAGGTTCTTTAGCTGCACGCTCGGCAAGTTTCACTAGCTGATCTTTGCTAAAGCCCTTACATACATTAGCGGCTTGAGCTAAATCGAGTATCTCTTTCGCGTTTAAATGTTTACCGCCTAATGCTGTGGTGATTTCAGCGCTGGCTGACATTGAGTCACTGGCAATTTCAATAGCAAAAGTAGCATCTCGTCGCTCAAGTATTTGATACTTTATTTCACGACCGGTATGATTTTCTTTTAGCGGTTTTAAAACACTTTTAAGCTCAGCAATAGCATTTTTAATATTACCATTAGCGACATACAGATTGCTGTACGATGAATTTTCAACTAATTCATGAATATCAGCTTCTGTTAGCACTGATTCTGTTTTTATAGGAGACAGTACTAGATCTATATTATTTTTATCGTTAGTTACTAAACTTGCCTTTGTCACACGCCTAAAACTCCATATGCATATATTTTATAATTAGCATCGTTTTTTATATGTAATTTTGCTGATGAACTTTTATAAAATTTATTGTGCCTACTTTTGAATAATCTAGTTTGTATTCTTTATTGTCTAATGCTTGCACAAATATTAAGGTTTTTTCTTCACCAAACACTTCAGCCATACTAACATCAACCAGTTCTTGATAAGCCTTTTTTGCCTCAGAGCGTTTTACAGGCATTACACCGCTATATAATTCAATACCAGCATGGCCAACTATCACAACAGGGTGGTTACCATTAACAACAAGTAAGTCAAACTTTCTATTTTTGTGAATTAAGGTGTTCCTGCCACTGGTTATAAAGTTTTTTTCGTTCAAAGTATTCTCCTTTTTGTTAAATCGGTTACTACGCACTTTTTTAACGACTTGAGCACACGTTAACTTTTATCAAATTTACTGTTGAAGTTTATTGCTTTTAAATCAATTTGGACTACCAATATTTATATATTCTCAAATATATAAATAATTGAATTACTAAGCAATATAAAACCCATATCTTTACCCATTTGGGACGTTAAATTAATTTATACGGTTATAATATGGACTTTCTTCACTGTTAATTAACATTCTTCGGACTAAATCTAAACTTCTAGCGGTAACAATTTGCTGAAAATATTGTCTAGCCACTGGAATACAATAATATTTAGCCTGCAAAGATTGTTTGTTTCCCCAAGCTATCCAAACTGAGCCTACAGGTTTATCTTTTGTGCCACCATCTGGCCCTGCTATGCCAGAAACTGCAATAACGAAATCAGCGTTAGACTTTGCTAATGCGCCTTTAGCCATTGCTAATACAGTTTCTTTACTCACCGCGCCATGGTTCATTAATGTTTGAGCCGGTACGTCGAGTAACTTTTGTTTCATGTTGTTGGAATAAGTAACAAATCCGGCTTCAAAAACGGCAGATGAGCCTGGTATTGCAGTGATCTGGCTTGCAATTAATCCACCAGTACAAGACTCAGCGACAGTAATTTTTTGCTGAGATTCTGTTAACAGTGGCAAGATATACTCTGCGATTGTTATTTTGTTGCTTTTACCTATAGCTAAAACATGGTCACCCAATAGTAAGCTTAATTTATTTTGCCAATGAGGTAATATGCTATGCCCTTTGGCGCAACTTACACTTAACTTTACTTCTAACATTGGCATTGCAGCTCTAAAGCCAATTGTTATCTCAGTTGGCCATGTAGGGATTTTGTCATTAATGAGTGCTTGTAAAGTAGACTCGCCTAACCCAAACGTTTGCATTCGGGTCATCTTGTGCTGATTTATAATCGGAAATAACGCTTTTAACTTAGGAATTATCTCATCTTTTAGCATATGGGTTAATTCGCTTGGTACTCCAGGCGTACATAAAATAAGACAATGATTTAATTGGTAGCTAAACCCCACAGCACTGCCCGTTTCATTAGCAATAATATCGCAACCAATAGGTAGATATGCTTGTTTTAAGTTTGGTTTGTTCAGTTGGGTTTTTCTTCGCTCAGCCCAATTTTTTAAATGCAAATGCGCGTGTGGGTTAAGCTCAAGTTCTACACCGCAGGCTAATGCTAAAGCTTGTGAAGTCAGATCATCTACTGTTGGTCCAAGGCCACCGTTAATGATAAGCACATCTGCTGATTGACTTAATTGCACAATTTCTGCCTGTAAAAGTGATAAATCATCAGCAATGGTCACTTTTTTTCTAATGGTTAGGCCGATATCACTTAAGTGCTCTGCAAACATTACCGAGTTGGTATCAATGACATCACCATTCATTAATTCGTCGCCCGTTAACAATAAGTTCACTTGCGTAGTCATGCTGGTCCAAAATTCAATTTAAACGATACTTTATGTTAACGAAAAAGCAGTTCGAATGTGCAGAAATTTTTCGTTAACAACTCCCTGCTTTTACACTATCAAATATTTGCACTAAGATTATGAGATAAACTATAATCCGAACATGTTCAATGCAAGTAAATAAAATGGGCAATCAAGTAACAAAAACTATCAATATTCGGGCATTAAATGCTTTTGCATTAAGTGCGATATTAATGTGTTTTTTTATTGATTCAGCTCAGGCAAAAAGTAAGTTACTGGTAAAAGAATATATTATTGGTGTTGAAGACGTCAGCTATTACCCGTTTTATGACTTTTCCGCTGAGAAACTTGACCAAAAGAGTTTTACCAAGGAATTGCTCAGCGCTTTTTTTGACCATAGAGGCTATAAATTTCAATTTGTTTCGCTGCCAGTGAAACGGTTCGATAAATGGTATGTTGAAGAAAATATAGACTTTAAATTTCCGGATAATGAGCGTTGGCGAACAGTTGAGGGTCAAAAACTTAATGTTACCTATAGTCAGCCCGTACTGTATTTAATCGCGGGTAGCTTTGTACTGAAAAAAAATAAAAACTTACCCCGACATGCTATAAAACGTTTAGGAACTATGTTTGGTTTCTATCCAACACTTTGGATCGATAGAGTGCAAAATAACTCTATCGAATTAGTAGAATCGCACTCTACATTTAGTCTAGTTAAACACCTGCTATACGGAAATGTTGATGCAATAAATATTGAAAAAAATGTGATAGATTATACGCTTAAACTGATGGGCAAGGAGGAAGATACAATTGTTTTAAATAAACACATTAAGCATGAGCGTTATGCTTTTCATTTTTCTTCTATTTTACATCCTGAAATTATTCAAGAATTTAATCAGTTTTTAAATACAAACAGCCAACAAATAGCCGAAATGAAGCATAAATACGGTATAGTTGAATCACCACCAATCCTATAGTTTCCCCTATAAATTAATAAGATGTTTTAAAATGAACAAGATACAGTCGTACAATCGAGCACTTTTGTTTGGTAAGTGGTATCGCAGTGATCGAGATGATGAAGGGCAATTATTTACCGAGTTTGCCGAAATTTCATCTGATGGGCGCTATGAGTTTACGTTTATTCAACACGACGATCATGGCAACGTTTCAGAGCAATCGGTAGAGTCAGGTGATTGGGGCTTAGTAGGTAATATCCATTTCACTATTAGTAAAAGTGAGTTCATTAATGAAGTGCACTATGCCGCGGACTTAGAGCATGATGATAACTATCACGCTTATCAAGTGTTAACCTTAAATAGCCAAATTTTCGAATATCAACACATCTTGAGCAATGAAGTGTTTATCCTTCGTCGAGTTATTGATAATATTGCGCTCAGTTAAGGCAGTAGTGAAATAATCGCCTTCCAAAGACCAGTTTCCATTAATCATTTTTTGAGAGTTCGGATGAAGCAATTTAAAGCAGCGAGTTTAATGACGGCAATTAAAACGCCATTTAATGTCAAAGGCGATATAGATTTTAATACCTATGATCAATTAGTCGCTGAGCAAATTAAAGCAGGTGTTGATGGTATTATTGTAGGTGGAACAACTGGTGAAGGGCATTTACTGACTTGGGAAGAGCATTTAATTCTTATTGCACACAGTGTACATAAACACGGTCAAGACTTACTTATCATTGGCAATACCGGTAGTAACAACACCCGAGAAGCCATTAAAGCGACACAATATGGCTTTGCAGCAGGAATGGACGCTACATTACAAATTAATCCATATTATGGTCGAAGCTCTTTTGCCGGTGTGAACGCACATTTTGAAAAACTACTCGATATAGGACCTGCGTTTATTTATAACGTACCTGGCCGTACAGGGCAGGATTTAACGCCAGATTTAATCGAACCGATATCAAAGCACAAAAATTTTATTGGCGTTAAAGAGTGTACTGGTAATGAACGCATAGCTTATTATGAAGAGCGAGGCATTGCTTGTTGGTCAGGCAACGATGATGAAAGTGCAGCAGGGCGTCATCAACATGGCTCTCATGGTGTTATTTCTGTTACCTCGAATATCGTACCGGGCTTAATGAGACAATTAATGGACTCACCCAATGATGCTTTACAACATCGCTTGCAACCGTTAATGGAATGGCTTTTTTGTGAACCAAACCCTATTGCCATTAATACCGCACTTATGATGACAGGCGCTGTAGCTCCAGTATTTCGCATGCCTTATAAAGCAATGACTAAAATACAACGTGAGCAAGGTTTAGCGTTGCTGACTGAATTGTCAAAAGATGAATTAGTTGGTAAGAAACTGATGCTAATGGCAGATGATGATTTTACATACTGCTGCTAATGAAGTTAATTTAAAATGCTAAGTAAGTCATTAATGTTAAAATAAAAAACAGCGAGCAACTACTCGCTGTTTTTTTATAAGTAAGTTAACTCATATTTCAGCTTGATGATTAAAGTGCCTAAAGTTCTGTTACATATAACAAACGTTTATATAACTAGCTATTTTATTGTTTAGCCTTAAAGGTTCGACAATTGTGGGCGTAACGTTTCAGGCAGGGAGAATATCTGTTCTTCATGACTTATTGGGCAGGTAAATGCTAACGTTACAGCACATAGCTGTAAGTTTACTGCTGATTGCTCACTATCGAGTTTGATGCGCTCAGCTGCATTTCCATGCAAACGATCACCTACCACGGGTAAACCCATACTCGCCGCGTGAATACGAATTTGATGTTTACGTCCGGTCTCTATATTTACTTGTAATAAAGATACATCCTGCTTTTCTTGATATTCAAGGCATAGAAAGTGACTACGAGCCGTTTTACCATCAATTTCCATTTCAACTGTTTCTGGCTGTGGATGTTGCTGGTGATCACCATGAACAAGTACCTGATAGGTTTTCTCTAACTGATGTTGTTCAAACATTAGGCTTAATGCTTTGGCAGCTTGTTTACTGTGAGCAACTAATATTAAACCCGTAGCGGCGCGATCAAGGCGATGAACAGCGAATACAGCACGTTCTGGCAGTAAATTTTTTTGTGCCCAACGGGTTATGGTGCAATGATCACTCCACTTAGAGCCTTGAGATAACATACCATAAGGCTTATACCACACACTGTAGTGACTTAAATCAGCAATTAATGTTGCAGGTGTCGGTATTTGTGACAGCACACTTTCGTCAAAATAAAAGTGTAGCTTATCGTCGAGATGTAACTTCTTTTTAATACGTCTACAACGTTGAGTACTTTTACCGCGGCTATGCCATAATGCGCCTTTATCAATCGCTTTTTTAATTTCACTTACCGATAAATCACATTGAATTTGTAGCGCTTCAATTATATTAATCGTACGATCAATATTGATATGACATTCAAATTTTTTCAAAACTAAGCTACTCAATAAATAGGGACAGGTTAGTTTAACAAGTTTATGAGCGCAATGGGCATGACTAAAAGCATCTTATGCCAACATTTATACCTAAAAAACCATTTAGATTAAATTTAGTGAAATGGAATTGGTTTTTAACGCCAGAGAAAGATAAAATACCGATTAAAAGTAAACATTAGTAAAACTAAAACGAGAACACAATATGCAACGTAACGAAGAGTTATTCCCCCTTGATAATGTCGGTAATGCTTTATGGGATATGTTATCCAGTGGTGACGATTTAACTATTGAGCGAGAGTTTGAGTTTTCTATAATTTTTCCAAACCAAGAACAAGCGTTAAAGTTTGGTCAACTATTGTTAGAAAACAACCAAAAATTGTCTTTTTGTCCTTACCAAGGTGATGATAAGTTTCCGTGGGAAATTACAGCGTATCCATTTATGTCGGCAAGTTATGAAAACATTGCCGCTTATCAAGAACTTCTGATGACGAGTGCTACTCCATTTTCTGGCAAGTATGATGGTTGGTACTGTGTAGACTCAAGTAAGTAAGGCTATCTAATGGATGAACAGCAATTTAAGCGACTAAAAAGTGTGAGTGCTAAGTCATTTAACGACCAAAAAGCGTTAATTAAAAAAGTGTTAGCAGGGCGTGAAATCGCATGTTCGCAATGTGGAACATTTATTCGAGTTAATTTACCTGAAGACAAAAAAACAACAGGGTTGTATTGTGCAAAAGGTTGTACCGATATTGCATTAGACTTTGTGGTTTAACGCGTTAAGTTACCATAACTTAACGCTTTAATTAGTGTTTTTACAGAAAAGTTGCGATG
>TARA_R110000765_G_scaffold117631_4_pt1 | contig 42411 bp, 44 predicted proteins | sample TARA_R110000765 | Tara Oceans TARA_R110000765 (sample SAMEA4398168) | marine metagenome | biome: Polar Biome; feature: [MES] marine water layer (ENVO:01000295) within the mesopelagic zone...; material: water (ENVO:00002006), including particulate matter (ENVO:01000060) such... | reverse complement strand
GTTGATACTGCCGACACCAAGGATATTGCCGAGCTTGCTGCAACCGGGCTGATTGATGGCGTGACCACCAACCCTTCCTTAATTGCAAAGTCGGGTCGCCCGTTTGCTGAAGTCATCAAGGAAATCTGCGGCCTGACTGATGGCCCTGTCAGTGCTGAGGTCGTTGCGATTGATTTTGACGGGATGGTCAGTGAAGGCCGCAAGCTGGCACAGATCGCTGACAATGTTGCCGTAAAGCTGCCGCTGACATGGGAAGGCCTCAAAGCATGCCGTACATTGTCGGACGAGGGGACGGCAGTGAACGTGACGCTGTGCTTTTCTGCCAACCAGGCATTGCTTGCCGCCAAGGCGGGTGCGGCGTTCATATCGCCATTCATTGGGCGTCTTGATGACATCAATATCGACGGCATGGAACTGATCAGCGACATTCGCCAGATCTATGACAACTATCTGTTCGATACGGAAATTCTTGCCGCGTCGATCCGTACCGCGAACCATGTAAGATTGTCGGCCCTCGCGGGCGCAGATGTCGCCACCATGCCGCCCAACGTGATCAAGGGCCTGGCGAACCATCCTCTAACGGATAAAGGCCTTGAGGCCTTTCTGGCTGACGCAAAGAAAGCGGATATCAAAGTCTAGGTCATGAACCAGGCAGATGGCCCAAAGGGCCGCGTCCTCATCGTTGCAGGTTCTGATTCAGGCGGCGGCGCCGGGATCCAGGCTGATATCAAGACAGTCACCATGCTGGGTGGCTACGCCATGACGGCCGTTACGGCGATCACGGTGCAGGATACGATGGGTGTTCATGGAGTTTGGCCCGTGCCGGTCGACGCCGTGCTCAGTCAAATCAGTGTCACGCTGGCTGATATCGGCGCGGATGTAATTAAAACCGGAATGCTTGGTTCCGCATCATTGGTTGAAGAGATTGCTGAATGCATTGATCAAACCGCGCAAATGGTGCCGCGCGTGATCGACCCGGTCATGGTTGCGACCTCTGGCGACAGGTTGGTTGATGGAAAGGCCGTCGAGGCGATCAGATCCGAACTCGTGCCTCGCGCGCGCCTCGTAACGCCGAACGCGCCGGAGGCGGAGGTTCTGACTGGGAAGGCCGTCGAAACTGTGGATGGTCAGCGCAGGGCGGCAGAGCGTCTGCTGGAACTCGGCGCGCATGGCGCGCTGGTCAAGGGCGGTCACATCAGCGGCAACAGGATCACCGATGTTTTGCAGACAACGACTGGTGAATGGATTTTTGAAAGTCCGCGCCTTGTTACCATGTCGACGCATGGAACCGGATGCACGTTGGCCTCGGCTATTGCGGCGCATCTTGCTCAGGGCGCCAGTGTTCCGGATGCGGTCGAAATGGCACGAGACTATCTTTTCGGGGCCATCCGCTCAGCGAAGGGGCTGGGCAAGGGCCATGGCCCGGTCAATCACGGCTGGATCTTGGATGCTGATCGATAAAACGTGCAGCATTGGACGGAAGAGTGCCCCAGGGGTGAGGTCAAGGCTGTCGGTCTGGAACGTTGGGAGGGCCGACCAACCTCTTTCATCCAATGCTGCGTGCCAAAGACTGCGACCAGCTTGCTGAATGGCGGCTGAACGCGCAGCAGGACGATAGAAAAGCTGACGATCCGATTATGAATTCTCGTTTTTCGAGGCGGCTAAGATGTGCGAAATGGAGGGCTTGTTGATGGAGCCGGTCCCATGCGTGCACTACCCTTCTATCAGGTCGATGCTTTCGCCTCACAGCGATTTGAGGGCAATCAGGCCTGCATCATGCCGCTTGATGCGTTTCTGCCAGACGATGTCATGCTGGCCATTGCGGCTGAAAACAATGTCGCCGAGACGGCCTTTATTGTCCGCACAGGCGAAGCCAGTTGGAACCTGCGGTGGTTCACCCCGGCAGTGGAAGTTCCACTTTGCGGCCATGCGACACTGGCCGCCGCGCATGTGTTGTTCACACATGAAGGCTTCGCAGGCGAGGCTGTTGCATTCGACACGGTGAAGTCCGGGCGGCTTACCGTTCGCAAATTGGATGATGGGCGTCTCGAAATGGATTTCCCATCCGGGACCATAACCGAGATTGCCGTGTCTGATGAGGTTGCGTCTGCGTTGGGCGCGCGGCCATTGCAGGCGTGGGGCGGAATATTCTATGCCGCGCGGTTCGAGACGCCAGAGGCTGTGCGGGCGCTGACGCCTGACTTGAAAGCGCTGAAATCTCTTGGTGCACCGGGCGAAGGTTGGGATCGGGGAAACTTTGGCTGCTTTGCGCCCGGCGGGAATGGTGTTGATGTCACGAGCCGCTTTTTTGCGCCAGGCAGCGGCATTGATGAGGATCCAGCAACGGGGAGCTGGCACACGATGCTGGCGCGGGTCATGTCAGAATATTCCGGCAAGCAGAAGCTTTCATGTTTCCAGGCGTTTCCGGGACGTGGCGCGCGGATAGATACTCACTTGCAAGGTGACCGGGTAAAGCTCGTCGGCCAAAGCGTGACAATGATCGAGGGACGGTTTTTCTTGTAATGTCTTTCCGATTTGTCGAGATTTTTACCTCTGGACACTATTCAATGCGACATCAGTCAGCCTGACTACTGGATTGTTTACATGAATGCCTGGCAGAAATTGTGCATGTGGCGACGCATTGGGATTTGGTTTGTGCTCCCGATAATGGCCAGCGCCTGCTCCAATGCGGCGCCTGCAGATTCAGGTGCGCTTTCATGTGATAGTACCACGCTCGGCGTTGAACGGACTATCGACGTAACGGCGCTGACGGGACCGATTGAGGTATTGCTCAGTGACGGGGAGGTCGTACTCACCTTCGACGATGGACCTGACCCACGGCGGACGCGCACTGTGCTCGACCTGCTCGATAAACATTGCACGAAGGCGACTTTTTTCCTGCTTGGCAGGGAAGCGAAAAGATATCCGGACATCGTGCGCGAGATAGCCGCGCGGGGGCATTCCCTTGGCGGCCACTCCTTCACGCATGCTGACCTGACGACGCTCGAATTGGAAGCGGCGGTTGACGAAGTATCGACGGGTGTCGACACGGTTAACGCTGCCCTCGTAGATACGGGACCCGCAACCATCATGTTCCGGTTTCCGTTTGTGGCAACGACCGAACAGCTTTCCGCTGAAATTCGCAGGATGGGGCTGCTTGAAGTTGGAGTCACCGTAGACGGGGCGGATTGGACGAACATCCAGCCGGATGCTTCTGTGGAAATGATCTTTGAGAAGCTTCAGGCGACTGGCGGGAAAGGGATTATCCTGCTTCACGATCCGTTTTACCGCTCGGATGAGCGGGTCAGCTTGTTGCTGTCACGCCTTAAGCAGGATGGTTACAAGGTTGTGGCACTGCGTACGGGCGAAACGGGCCAGTAACCATTGCTCCCCCATGGCATGATATGTGCAGGCAGATCAGGGGTTTTGGCGCGACATCGGGCCATGATTATTTGACCAGCAGCCATCTGGGAGGCTCTCTCTTTTGTCGGATCGCGGGATTCTCGACCAGTGGCGTTTGGCGTTGGTGCCAGTATTGCTGATGTCGGTAACATTTGCAGTCGTGGCCAGTGGGTTCTCGTTGTTTTTGCGCAATCAGGCGCCCATGCCGGATATGAGAGTGCTGAGTCCGAAACTGACGGCCTATCAGGCGCGCGCAAGCGAGTTTGACACGGTCTTCATCGGTACGTCCCGTACATTCTACCATATTGTTCCTGACGATTTGGAAACTGCTGTGGAAGCAGCAGGTTGCCCTCGCCCGAATGTCTTCAATTTTGGTGTCTTCGGACTTACTGGCGCAGAGCAGGACTGGCTTGTTGATCGGGTGCTGGAAGCTGGAGAAGGCGCGCTTCGAACTGTGGTTATAGAAGATCCCCTTTCGGAAGCCCGCACCCTGGACAAGGCAACAAATGAGCGTGCGCGATATTTTCACGGTCCGACAGACTATGCCGCGATATCAAGCAGCATTTCCTCGTTTCCAGAGTCTTCGCTGAAAAAAATCTTCAGATACGGCATATTTGGTGCCGGTGCAGCTTATGATCTTTCCGGGGTTGGGCGTGCGTCCGCGCTGTTCTTCCCTGCTCCGAAACAACCCGAACCATTCAGCATTGATTTAGAACGTGACGGATTCGAAATTCTTGGTTCTTTCGCCACGACGGACATTGAAGCGCGCCGGAAGGATTTCCTCGACCACCCCGAACGGTTGAAAGCGGCTATGGCACGCTATGGCGCATCTAGCGATGAAAGCGTTGTTGCCCGCGCAGCCTATCTTGAAGAACGCCTGCGCAGAATTAGATCGCTCGGACTTAACGCAGTCCTATTCGTGTCTCCGGATCCTGAAGAACTTGATCGGACACCGCGTGTGGGCGTTGAGGTTTCCCGAATCGCACCTGACCTGCCGGTGCTGAATTTCAATCGTCCTGATGTGTATCCGGACCTATTTGAGCACGACTTGTGGTTTGACAAAAGTCACTACGGGGAAGCTGGTGCAAGGACGCTTAGCCGGGTTGCGGGTGCCGAGTTGTGCGAAAAGCTGACTCCATCGAATGGCGGAGCCCAACATGCTATTCGTTGAGCCGCGCTTTTTCCTGTTCTTTGGTATCGTTTTCGCGCTTGTCTGGGTGTTGCGGAGCAATCTTTGGCGCAAGCGTGTTCTGACCCTTGCTTCCTATGTTTTCTATGGCGCGTGGGATTGGCGTTTTCTCGGGCTGATCATGTTGATCACCGTGATCAGCTATCTCGTTGGGGTGGCTGCGAACCGATATCCGCCGGGTAGCAAGACTCGAAAGCTTGCGCTTGCGGCAGGGATCACGGCATCGCTCTGTGTGCTTGGCGTGTTCAAGTATTTCAACTTTTTCGCCGACAGTTTTGTCGATTTTGCCGGACTGATGGGTTTCAATGCCGGTTCGGTAACGCTGAATCTGGTCCTGCCCGTCGGCATCAGCTTTTATACGTTCCAGGCCATTTCCTACATGGTCGACACCCACCGGGGCGATATCGGTGCGCGCCGCTCGTTTCTGGATGTTGCCTTTTATATCGCTTTCTTCCCGCAACTTGTCGCGGGCCCGATTGTACGTGCGTCTGAATTCATTCCTCAGATGGATACCGCGCGAAGGTGGGCCGATGTCAGCGTTCGGGCCTGCCTGACACTTTTCCTGATCGGCTTTATCAAGAAGGCCTGTATATCCGACAATCTCGCGCAATACGTCGATGTTATTTTTGCCGATCCATCATCCTTCGCAGCCTCTCAGGTGGTGGCTGGTGTTTTGTTGTACGGTATCCAGATATATTGCGATTTTTCCGGCTACTCAGACATGGCGATCGCTTGCGCTGGTCTGCTTGGGTACAAGTTCCCAGCCAACTTCGATTCACCCTATCTTTCTCCTGACATTCAGGATTTTTGGCGCCGGTGGCACATCAGCCTCTCATCGTGGCTGCGCGACTACCTGTACATTCCGCTCGGTGGCAATCGGCGTGGCAATGGGCGGCGTGACGTCAATCTAATGACGACAATGGTTCTGGGCGGATTGTGGCACGGCGCCTCGTTCAATTTTGTCATCTGGGGCTTCCTGCATGGCATCGCTCTTATCGTCCAGCGCGGCTGGAACAATCTCGTCGCGCGCCGCGTGCCGGCGATGGGGCTGATCGGCGGTTTCATTGGTGGGGCGGTGACGTTTTACTGGGTGAACCTTGCCTGGATTTTCTTTCGCGCGTCGGACCTGGGCGAAGCGCTGGCTATTTCGCGTACCTACCTGACCTGGTCATCATCGGGCGATGATATTTTGCCCATAGCTGTCTGGCCAATTCTGATGTGTCTGGGGCTGGTTCACTGGCTGTCACACCGCTTCGGCGCGCAGGAATTGATCGAACGCCTCGGACCCAACCGTTTTGCCGTGACATACGGTGCCCTTGCAGCCATCGCCATCGCCTTCGTGCCGCTTGGCTATCGGCCCTTCATCTACTTCCAGTTCTGACTCGTGCCAGGTCTGGATGGTACCTCTGGCCGGTTCGGACAAGTACGAGCAAAACCCTGAAACTCCTGTGAATTCAAAGGCATTCAAGGATGCCACGATACACCAGGAGGTACACCGATGGCGCAGATCGCCAGCAAATTTGCACAGCAATTCAATCCAGTCCCAAGGAAAATAGAACGAGCCGCTCGGGTGCGCCAGCAATGCCCTTATCATCCGATAGCCGTCGCAGCGGGGGCTTTCGTATGGAGTTATAGGGCGCTATTTTCATGCGTATGACCGTAAAGTACCTACAGTCTCGCAATGGATTCCTTCGTTACCGTCGCAAAGTCCCTGGCCACCTTCGCGAGTATTTTGGAGGGCGTCGAGAAATCGTCCAGTCTCTCGACCTGTCGGATGATCAAAAGGCCGAAGCTGTCCGCAGCATCAAATACATTGACGGGCAGGTCTCGCACCTCCTCGCGGCGGCTGAGCGAGCACACCTAACCAAAGCTGATCCGCACACTCTTGCGATGGCTGCGGAGGCTTGGGCGATGTCCAACAAGTTCATCGGGCAAGATACAGCTGGCCTTGCTGCTGGACCCTACGAACGAAGCGACTTCGATGAATGGTTGGAAGGCATACTTCGCGCCTTTCCTCAACGTGAGCCTGAACTTGAAGACTTAGAACCGCTGGTGCGGATGAAGGTCGAAACAGTTAAACGCGGCGGTCGCGTGCCTGTCGAGCTTTCAATAGGCCGGGCTGCCGCCGAGTACGGAACCCACCAGCAGGGCGGCGCTCTGAAGAAGGCTGAGGAAACAGCCTTGAACCAACTCTATGGGTGGATTGGAGCGAATGCCAATTTTGATCGAAGGACCCAGCGGCAGCCAGAGAATCTGGTGATGCGCAAGATAACCCGTGGACTTGCGAGAGAGTTTATCGCTCACCTCCATATGGGCAGGGGCCAGGTCGCATCAACAATCACGCGTCGAGTGAACAGCCTGAAAGCTATCTGGACATTCGCTGCGGACCACTTCGACGAACCTACAATTAGCAACCCGTGGTCACGCCAAAGGCCCCCTGTAGCTTCCATTGGTGTCGAGGCTGACGCCGACAAGCGGCTTCCGTTTAATCAGCGCCATTTGGAACTCATAGAGGCGAAATTGCGGAGCAACAGCATTGATCCGAACAGTCGTGGTATTATTAGGCTATTGAAGGTCACAGCCTGTCGACCTTTGGAGATTGCGGGCTTGGCCAAGGCTGACATCTTCTTGGAGGGTGCCACGCCGTGGATTTGGGTTAGACCGAATTCCATTCGCGGGCTGAAGAATAAGTCTAGCGAGCGCCGTATCCCAATCGTGTCAGAAGCAGTACCTTCCCTACGGGCAATTCGAGACGCTTCCGACCGGCCTAATGGAGCTATTTTTGATCCGCCTTTTACCAGCACATCGGGATTGTCTCGTCGCCTGGGAATGGTTCTAAGATCAGCGGGTATTCCAAAGTCGACACGGCTCGTACCCTATAGCTTTCGCCACAGTGTCGCTGAGGCGTTGAGAGTTAGTGGGGCTCCTGATCACCATGCTAAGGCAATCATGGGCCACGCGGACCCATCGATGTCTGGGCGCTACGGCGCAGGGAGCGTGGACCTTGAAGCCCTGTTGGCCAGCTTGGAAGGGGCTATCGCGTGCTTGGGCGAGGTCCCTGCGCACATATACCGGGTCGAGGAGTTGCCAAGCGATTAGTTGTGCTCCGGTCTATGACCGATCGCGCACCAGATGGACTCAGGAGCGCCGCTGAGAGGCATTCGCTGTGCGACAGCGGCAGCTTATCGATTTCGAGAGGATTGCCGCACAGCGGCCTCACAGGGCCAGGAAACGGCAATGCAAGGATGGTTTCATGCTCAATCTGTAACCCTAAGGAAAACAAGGGGTTGTCAAAACCCAGAGTTAAGGGGGAGCCGGAAGGCCCCCCTGCCACCCTGCCTCCCCTCTCTGTTATACTATAGGTTCTACTATAGGTTAGCCTCTAGGTGCTGCTCTAGGTCAACTATAGGTACACCCCTCAGTGCCTCTAGGTTCTACTCAGTAATGGTATCCCCGATAAGGGGAACCAACTGTAGCTCTACCAAAGGTCAGCCCATACTCAGGACATGTAGGTGTTGTGGGTAGGCCCGCCTCTTTGAGTTCTCTCCGCAGCAGGCAGGTACAGGCACCGGATTTTGGTGCAGAAATGTGTCTCCCCTTTTCATAATCTATCGCCTCCCCGGTTCCCCCCATGGGGGTATCCGCCGTCTGTCTAGGTTGCTTTTCTGGTCCGCGACGCCCACACATATTCCTGCGCGTCAGCTGTTACATCTGCTCAGCTGGACGACGCGCCTTGGACGCCATCAAGCGCCAGGAAGCCCAGTACGGCCACCTGCCGTTCGCCTGGGCGACCACCCCGACCTTGCGTCACGCATGGGATTGGGCACGTAGCTGCATGAACCTGAGCGAGGACGACGGCTTCGTCCCCTACGCGCTCCGACACACCTGCGCGACCAGCCTCTACGCCAAGACCAAGGACCTCGTCCTCGTCCAGCGGTGGCTCGGACACACGGACATCAAAATGACCCTCCGGTACGCCAAGCTCCTGCCGGGAGACTTGCAAGACGCGAGGGACCTACTGGAGGCAGCATGAAACCTGTAATACCCCTCATCGTCATTCTCGGAATGGTTCTCGCCTTCACAGGCGGGAGCCTCCGCGCGACCCTTCTCTCCGCCGTAGTGCTGGTGCCCCTCTGGGGCCTCGCTCAGGTGATGAAGCTGGCCGACCGCGCCGGGGAGAAGTGGGACGACAACAAATAGTCAACAGAACACGTCCGCGTGTGTGTGAACTTAGGACCCCTCAGTGCCTTGTGCGCTGGGGGGTTTTTATTCAGTGCGAGGAAGCCTCTAGGATCGAAAGTGTACCGTCAGTGTACCGTAAGCGGCGCTATGCGTGCTGACGCATTGCCGCTTCCCCCACAAAGCGCCAGGCACACTGGATATTCTCTCACCCGTTCGGACGAATTGTGAGGTCCTGCTACAGGCACCTGTGGCAGGTAGCGACACGACCGTTCTTCGCCCGCAGGAAGGGTGCTGTGAGCCCTAATGCTATGAACGCTAAAGATGTTGCGATAGCCGATCAGACTCGCCGTGAGAGGGAACTGCGTGGTATAGTTGCAAAGCTAGTTATCCTGTTTCGATTCTATCGGCGTGGATGAACCACAGCGGTTAAGGGGCGGATATGCGTTGGATTGGCAGGTGGTTTTGGGCGCCTATTCGAGCTGGCGAAAACTCGGCCCAAACCATAGTGCGCGTACTTGGAAACGTGATCAGGTCGACATTCACAGTCTTTGTCCTGGTGGTCGCAGCCTTGATGCTTGTGCTTTGGTATTCGGACATGCAGCACAAATCCAAGCGAGCCAAAGCAGAAGCCGAAGCGGGACTTGTGACTGTAGATGCAAGGATATTCAAGAATGGAGAAGCCTACGAATTGCGGAATCTACTTGTCGCTGAACACAAGCTAGCAAAGGATGGCGACGACCCAGAAAAGACTGAGAGCCTCAGGAAGGAGATTTTCGATCTATTGACCGGCGACGATACTTTTTTCGTTCAATGTTCCGAACATTTCCCGCTCGCTCTTCGGGTAGAGAATCGGTCTGATCGCGCTGTGCAATCAGTGAAGATTGACCTCACGGGACGCAATAAAGGTTCTTCAGTTAACGAACTCAATTACACTGATAGTTATGTCGATTGGAGCAATTACGTTCCCCCTCATCGCTCGTTAGTGCGGTGCTTTTCAATTAGTGACGACAATCAAAACTTGATCTTCTCAGCGAACTACGCCCGCTACAATCTAGTTTTGGTCGATCCGGAAGACTGGATGAACGAAGAGTCGAGCGCCTGGAAAATCAATGACTAACCGAGACTTTCGAGCACCCGTCACCCTTAGTGTCCGGTCAATGAGAAGGCTGAGAGAAATTATCAATGGTGACAGTCGTGACGGTGCCGAGATTCTGTCTACTTACCGGTCCGGCCCAGACTTAATCTCACTCTTCAATGAATACGGTAGAAATGATCGATACCAAGATGGGTTTCCATCCCGCTGGCAGTATACGGAAGAACGTCTTCGTGAGCTCAATGGTAAATCCGCTCTGGGAAAATTGGTTGAGGAGGTCTTTGACCCCTTGGAGTTCGAGTCTGAGGAGCACGCGATTAATATGTTCGAATACGCAAATCCCGCATTTGAACGAGACGGCTGGCGACTGGTGCTAGAGTCTGGGCGGGCTCGACTCAGGAGCGTCAGCGCGACAATTCTTGAGCCGTTGGCCATCCAATCACATGAGAAGTCGGTGCAGGAGTTCGTTGACGAGCACCTTGAAAAATGTCGGCAAAAGCTCGATGCAGAGGACTACAGCGGCGCGATCACGAATGCTCGAAGTCTGGTCGAAGCCGTTCTGAGCGATGCGGAAAGAAAGCTTGATCCCGATGCGGCTTCTTACAACGGCGATCTCCCGAAGTTGCAGAAGCGCGTTCATAAACTTCTAGCGGGAGATCGAGCGTCGGAGAACGAAACGGTCATTCAGCTATTGCGCGGACTTGAGGGTGTCATCGGCGGACTATCGGGGACGAGCAACAAGATGGGAGATCGCCATTCCGGAGCAACCGTACGGGCCAGACGGCACCATGCTCGCTTGGCGGTCAATTGCGCGTTTTCCCTCTGCGATTTCTATGTGGAGGCACTATCTTCACGTGCTGTGCCCTAACTAAATTTGCCGCACCACGAATCACGGGCATGGAAGAGCGGGGGCATTTCGCGTACTCGAGCCCATAGAGTGCTCTAGGTCCTGGGTATCGCGAACGGTGTTAGGCTAGGCATCTCGCGCCTCAAGTACATTCTGATTGCCTCGTGCTACTAGGGTTTGCGCTAGATGAATGAGCGGCCATGCGATGCCTAGCATAGGCGCGTGTAAATCTCTTCGCGCGGATGGGGCCCGAAAGCGTTCATGCCCAAGGTGCTTGCCCTCTCTTGTTAGCCGCGCATTGTCGCCCAAGTGCGCCGTACCTGAGCTTCGGTGATGTTGTCACACTGAATATCCACTGCGTCTGAGATTCCTGGCCTCAAGAAATGATGAACGACGAAAGGCTGAGACTGATCTACGCCAAACACGTCTTTCCAACCAATGAGCCCCTGCAGCACGACCAATCCCTCACCACTAAGTCTTCTTGCATTTATTGTACTGGCTTCTGATTGGCCGAAGTTCATGGGTATCCATACCCTCATGGTGCCCGCTGCTTTGCAGCTTCCGAGAAACACACTGTAATGCTCTTTGTAGCTGGTGGAAAAGGAGGAGACCTCATCGGGGGTTCCACCAAGGACAACCCGGCAGCCAACATATGTCGCAGAAACGAATAGTGCGGGGCTCTGCCCGCAATTGTGAATTTCGAAAGCAAGTCGTACATCGGAATCTGAGTATTGCATCTCGGCTTCTTCCAATGTCAGGTACGCTCTAATTTGCGCCATCCCTATTTCGCGAGTTGTATCGATTGAATCTCTAGCCTGTTGGTTGGCCCTTAAAGCGGCGTCCAGCGTACCCTTCAAAAATACGAGACCGAGGAACCCGACTAAAACTCCGAAGCCAGACACGATGAGCATCCAGAGTGTCCACTTTGCCATATACCTCTGTGCAATAAGGTCTTGCTCCTCTCGCCACTCTTGACGGGAAAGTTGCGTGTTAGCTTCTGGCGTATGTGTGACGACTTCTGAGGGCTCAAGCGAACCGGAAATTTGATGAGGAGTTATGCCAAGCCCTGAAAGGGCGGGCGGGTGCTTTTGCAAAAATAAGCCAACGAATGCGAGCGCTAGTATTGCACCCACAACAAATGCGGGAAGATTGCTACCTTTATTGGGAGTCATTGCGACACGTAAACAAATGGCGGGCCGCGGCGACAATGGTGTATAGAATACTCGAGGCCGTCCATATTATTCACTTCCTTTATGTCTTGGCTTGCTGGGTAAAAGGGTGGGTGGGTCTTCACCAGCGTTCTATGAAAACCTTCAAAACGCCCCAGCTTTCGAGCTGTCTCCAGAAAAGTACGCCTCCTGTGAGCAAGCTACCCGCGAAGCTGCCGATCCAAGTAAACGAAACGAATATCAACCACCACCGCTGAAACTCGTTGATGCTCGAATTGCCGTTGTAGACTTGGAAAAAGATCATTGCAGCAAAGCCTGCAATAAGAACTAAAAGGCTAGTCTGAAGAGCTTCCACCAGCGTCAATTTATTCGCAGCCTATTCCATCATTGTCACGATCAAGATGAGGCCCATAGCCGGGATCGCCTCGCCTCACCGGAGCCTTGCCTGCTGCCCTTGCTGCTGCACAGTTTGGGAACGCTGCATTCGGTCGCAGATTTGTGCTCGGAGCAAGAGTTTGTGTGGGCGGAGACGCTGGACGCTGAGCAGGTTGAGGAGAGCGGTGACAGTGGTAGTCTCCCGTCTTGCGATTGTTGTGACAGCCTTGCGCATTGAGCCCGCCGCCGTGTGCGTACGCAGCGGGACCGGTAGCCAGGACGGCCAAAACCAGAATCAAGCGCCTCAACTGCCTGCGCCCTCGCACCAGCGTGGTCTAGGCTCCAGCGCGCGGGTTCCTTTATGATCCCACGAACGGAGCACTCCAGCACGTAGGCCTGCGCTCCCCACGTCACTTCCGTTGGCGGACAAATCGATCACCATTCGCCCGTAGTTGTCCTCGCCATACTCTTGGGTGACCTTGAGCTCAGCGCCGCGGGTCATCTTCTCCACATAGGCTTTGGCCGATTTGCCTAACTCCCGTTCAGCTTCACACTTGGCACCACCAATGGCTGCACCCACACCACCAGTTTCGGGAGCGTCTACGTCTGACAGTCGGAAGTCCATTCCGTTGATTGTGCCACTGTCCCCATCGTCCCAATCGATCTTCGCCGCCTCGACGGTTTGATCGGGGCTGGCACATCCGACCACACAGAGCGCAAAAGCCAGCGTTAGTATTCTCGTCAATGCCACTGGCTGCTCCTGATGCGGCTTCAAGGGCCGTCACTACTTGCTAGGGAGATTGCGCCTCAATACTCATCTCAGTCAAACTAAAAGCCTACTGGTACAAAAGCTCACAGTCGGAGGCTGAGCAGAGTTGTTGAGACGATCTGATCCGAGAGTCTTGCCACAGGAGCCACGGCGGTAGAGGCCATGATCCGACGCCGTTTCGGCAGGGCTCGTTAGCCATCGACTTGTGTAGTGACTTACTGACCAATTTCGCCCCACCATGGAAAATGGTCCCCTATTTGGTCGCCGAATGGGTAGTCACGATTAATGGGTGGATTGGGCGCAAACTCATCGTGTAACACCGACAGCAGATAACCTGCATATTCTTCAGATGCAGCTCGCCGAAAGGTCTCAACAAGAGAAGTGAGACTGGCCTTGCGACACAATGCTTCGAGATCCTGCACGCTGCAGAAAGCCACAGGTCGACGATCTTCGGCTACTATTTCTTCGTCTGCATCCGCGAGCGTGTTCGCCAACCCAAGAAGCATTGTGTACCGATCAGACGCCATGCGAAGCCACGGATCGAGCGTAAGCACCACGCCAAATGCGTCGTCTGAAGTGCTGTGCCCCGGAATCATCCCGCGCCGGGAGTGGCTGAAGTATCGCCAAGTTTGAAAAACTCCATAGGCGATTTCGTCAAAGCCGACTTTGGCTTCAGCATACGGGTCCTCTCCGAAACGAGCGCCCATCGTCATTCGTTTTGCCTTGCACTCTAGAACCAACTTACATTGCCCTGCTTCCATTAGAAGAATATCAGGGGTGTGACTCGCGCCGTTGAGCTGGTACTCCACAGCAGGCATCCAAGTGCTTTCTGAAAAAGACTCCGAGAGAAGTTCGAGGCAGTATTTCTCGAAACGATTTCCGATCTCGGTGTTCACTCGCCTCCTGCCACCCACGACATCGTAGTAAAGTCCGGAGGTTATGCGTGCAAAGACGAGGTCTTGGAGTGGTGCGCGAATCCGCGTGCCTTGGCCAAAAGAGATGCAGGGGAATCTTCTAAGCAGGCTTGGCTTATAGGCGGTAGGCGCTTGGGCTGCTCGACGTAACGCTACTGCTTCTGTGCGCGCTTCGTCCTCAGAGATTATCATCAAAGGGCTGGCAAGTGCGAAAACTTCCGGTGTGAGCCCTACTTCCGGCACGTTCAATGGGGGAACAAAGAAGGCGCTCTTTTGAAGTTGTAACCACATGCCAAATCCTGCCGTCATGAAGTCAGCGACGGACAGCCCATAACGATCGAGAAAATACGCAGAGGCGTTTGCTCCGTTGAAGAGAATGAGGGATCGAGTCAGGTCCGCTTCATTGAACACTGATCTCTGCCAATCAAACTGGCGGTGACCAATGCGTGCCAGCTCTTCGCGGATGTTTCTAGGGTGCCCGCTTCGTCCGTACTCCGCGTCTTCGAGCTTCCCCAATATATTGAAAACATTTGCAATGCCGTTGAAGTTCTCATGATTTAACTTCCTGTTGACGCCATGCTTTAGTGACGCTTTTGGGTGAGTAAGCAGTTCATTTACGAGCGTTTCGAGTCTCCATTTATGTATAAACCGCTTTTGATTGGGCTCGCGGACTACGTCTCCAGGTTCGTATTTCAACATCCGGGCGGCAACCTGTTCGCGCCCTGACTGAAGCGCGTCTATCGCCCAACAGAGCTGACAGAACCCCTCATCATCTGCGTAGCTAAGAGCCTTCGACAGCTTGCGGCGATACAAATCGATTGAAACACTAGTCATGGTCGAACACTTCTAATTGTTCTTGCAGCATACTCGCGAGTACCATCGATCATAGCTTCTGTTGTGAGAATTTGATTTCAGAAGTGGATGAGGCGCTGAAAAGGTTCCCCGCACAACTGGAACTATCCGATGCGCGGTCACTCTTGGCGACTGAGAAATGCTCTAAAAGGGCATGTCGGCTTGGTTGCCTCGGCGAGTGTGATCGACTGTCCCTTTCGGCTTGCGCGCTGTGCCGAGCAGCGGGTTCGCGGTACACTCTAGGTACACGTCGCGTCACACTGGGGCTTGTTCTGCGGGGTGTGTCGCGCTAAGCCGCACTCACGGATGCCCAATACCCACGGGGGATTCGGGGAGGGGTGATACACTCCCTTGGTACCTCTGGCCGGACTCGAACCGGCACTCTGTCACCAGAAACGGATTTTGAATCCGTCGCGTCTACCAGTTCCGCCACAGAGGCCCGAAGCAGGGAAGGCTTCTCCTGCCGCATGGCGGTATATGATGTCAATCATCTCGACGCGGCTGGCAAAGATCGGTAACACCTCGCGCATGATAACAGCGTCACCTCCCGCCGCCCAAACACTCCTGCAAACGCTTGAAGCGATGGCTGAGCGAGCGCCCGAAAGCGGCTTCACATTGCGTGAAATTCTCGATCAGCTCGACGAAAGCGCGTTCGGCGCGGGTCTGTTCTTCCTGGCGCTGCCCTGCTGCATTCCCTTTCTTTACGGCGTGCCCCAGATCGTTTCACTCCCCATGATGGCACTGGCCGGGCAAATGGCAGCGGGCAGAAAACAGCCGTGGATGCCGGACAAGTTCAGCCAGCGAAAAATCGACCGAAAAGGCCTGATGCAAATGGCCAAGGGCGGGCGGAAATGGCTTGGCTGGATCGAAGCATTTACAAAGCCACGCCTCACCGGGATTACGGGCAAGCGATCAGAGCGTATTGTTGGGCTTTTTCTGTGCCTGTTCAGCGCGTCCATCCTGGTGCCTTTGCCCATGACAAACACCGTGCCGGGGTTCGGCGTCGCGCTTGCGAGCTTCGGCCTCATCAACAAAGATGGCGTTCTGGTGATTTTGGGTCTGCTTCTTGGGTTTGCCTGGATCTTTGGACTCGTTGTTGTTGGCCCTGTCGCCCTGTTGGCCATGATCGGCGCCCTCAAGGACTATGTGATGGCCTTCACGGCATCGTGACGCTCCGCCGCATTGTGGGCGGTGGCTTCGGCGGTGTTAGTGGCGGCATGTTGAAATTCCAGAACCTCTTGAAGGATTGGGCATGGCCGGTTGCGGCAGTGGTCATCTCCGCAATGATGATTGCCATTGCCCACGCGTTTGAGCGCTTTGGGCAACTTCCACCCTGTCCACTTTGCCTGCGACAAAGGGAAGTCTATTGGGCGCTGATCGCGATGACCATAACGGGTCTCGCGATCTGGAAAATATGGCCGAAGCGGCGGTTTTTGGTGGCGCTTAATGTGTTGATCGGGCTGGTGTTCGGGGTGGGCGCAGTGGTGGCTGCCTACCATTCCGGGGTGGAGTGGAAGATTTTCCCGCCGCCAGCAGGCTGCGCGGCGGGGGGCATGGTCAACCCGCTGGAAATCAAGGATCTTAGCCAGTCCTTCCACGTGGCAGATTGCACTGCAGCGCCATTCTACATTCTTGGCCTGTCAATGGCCGGATGGAACGGAGTTGTGTCGTTGATCCTGTCAGTCGTCAGTTTCGTCGCCGCAGCAGCAACGGTGCGCCGCTAAAGGCCGAGCACCTTGCGGGCGATGATGGTGCGCTGAATCTCGTTGGTGCCGCCATAGATCGACTGCGCGCGACCCGCAAAATAGGATGATACGTCCTTGGCGGCATGGAGAGGCAAGCCGATGTCCGACGCATTGGCGCCGAAGCCCGGCTGGGCAAAGGCGGCGGCGGTATCGAGAAAAAGCTCTGTAATTTGCTGGTGCGTCTGGGTCGCGAGGATCTTGATTGTCGACGCTTCGTTGCCCGGAGATCCGCCCGAAGAAAGCCCGGATAGAACACGAAAGACCGTCATTTCCAGTCCATCGACGGCCATTTCGGCTTCTGTCAGCTTTTGCGCGAACCCGGCATCGTCGATCAGGCGATGATTGCCGCCATCCGGCATGGCCGTTGCCAGTTCGCGAACATGGCGCAGCATGGCGCGCTTGCCGCCGATACGGGCATAAGACGTGCGCTCAAACCCGAGCAGGTATTGGGAATAGGTCCAACCCTTGCCTTCCTCGCCGATCCGATAGTCTTCCGGCACTTTTACAGTATCAAACAGCACCTCGTTGAGGACGTGCTTGCCATCAATCGTGATGATGGGAATGAGCGTGACGCCGGGAGCATCCATCGGGCAGCAGATAAAGGTGATACCCTCCTGCTTCTTGCCCTCGTTGCTGGTGCGCGCGAGCAGGAAGATCCAGTCGGCATGCTGCGCAGCAGACGTCCATATCTTGTGACCATTCAGGGTGTACGTGCCGTTCTCCAGAACAGCGCTGAACTGCAATGAGGCAAGATCAGAGCCTGAACCCGGTTCGGAATAGCCCTGTGCCCAGCCGACAGACCCGTCACGGATCCCGGGAAGCCATTTCGCCTTCTGATCATCGGAGGCGAATGTATAGAGCACCGGTCCGACATAGACGACGCCCATGGGGGTGACCGTCGGCACGCCAGCGCGCTCAAGCTCTTCATCGAACACGTATTGTTCTTCGACCGACCAGCCGGGACCACCGTATTCCTCCGGCCAGGCGCTGGCGAGCCAGCCCTTGGCACCAAGGGCCATTTCAGAGCGGCGAACATCGTCTGTAGTGGGCGCTTTGCCTGCCCGGTTCTTCGCAATGATATCTGCGGGAAACTCGGTTTCGAAGAAGTCCCGCACCTTGGCGCGGAAAATCTCGGTCTCAGGACTGAATGTCAGGTTCATCTGCACGCTCCCTTTTTCAGGGGCGAGCGTAGGGCAGGCCCAGCCCGTGGCAAGGCCTGCCCCAGCGTCTGGCCCGGCCTCAGGCGGCCTTCTGCGTCTCGATCCATGCATCGACCTTGCGCTCGAGCAGTTCGAGCGGCAGGGCGCCGCCGCCAAGTACGGTGTCGTGGAAGCCGCGAATGTCGAATGTGTCGCCAAGTTCGGCTTCGGCTTTCGCGCGCAGTTCCTGAATCTTGATCATGCCGATCTTGTAGGCAGTCGCCTGACCCGGCATCACGATATAGCGCTGCACTTCCGAGCGGGCTTGAGCTTCGGTGATCGCGGCATTGGCAAGGAAGTACTGGACGGCCTGTTCTTCGGTCCAGCCTTTCGAGTGCAGGCCAGTGTCGATGACGAGGCGGATGGCACGCCAGATTTCGGAGCCGAGGCGACCAAAGTCGGAATAAGGGTCGTCATAGGTGCCGGGCATTTGCTTGGCGAGCCATTCGGAATAGAGGCCCCACCCTTCGGCATAGGCTGTGAAGTTCGCCTGGGTCCGGAATTGCGGCACGCCGGTGAGTTCCTGCGCGATAGCGATCTGCATATGGTGGCCCGGAATGCCTTCGTGATAGGCGATCACTTCCAATTCGCGCTTTGGCATCGCCGTCATGTCAGAGAGGTGCGCATAATAGATGCCGGGGCGGGTGCCATCGGGTGTGCCGGGGAAATAGTGTTGTGCAGCACCGTCCTGCTCGCGGAAGGCTTCGACGCGCTTCACGACCAGATCTGCTTTGGGCAGGATGCCGAAATAGTTGGGCAGTTCGGCCTTGATGCGATCGATGTCGGCTGTCGCATCGGCGATGTAGGCGGCGCGGCCCTCATCGGTGTTCGGGTAGTAGAACCGCTCATCATCCTTGCTGTCGCGCAGCATGGTGAAAAACTCGTTCAGCGTGCCTTCGAAACCAACGGACGCCTTGATGGCCTCCATATCGCCGCGAATGCGGGCGACTTCAGCGAGGCCAAGTTCGTGGATTTCGTCCGCTGTCATAGCCGTCGTTGTCTGGGTCTTTAGGCGATAATTGTAATAGTCGGCGCCATCCGGCTGCAGGTAGGCCCCGACGGGTTGGGTCGAATCCGGCGAGTTTACCATGTCTGCCGTCGCGAAGGCGATCACCTCGTTATAGGCGCTCAGGAAGTCGCCCTTTAGGGCTTCTTCGGCCTCGGCGAGGAAGATGCCAGCCTGGACGTCGTCGATGCTGCCCGCGTCGACGAGCGACTGAATGTCGGTCTTGATGTCGGCCAAGATGGCGCTGTCTTCGCCCTCGCTGAACGGTGCGCCGGCGATGATCTTCTTTGACTGGTCGATGACGCCTTTATAAGCAAATTTAGGGGCATGCGTGCCGCGATCTGCCGACTCCTGCGCAACAGCAATACCTTCGCGCAATGCCCGGGCGCCTTCGCTGATCCGCTTGATATAGGCCGTCATGTCTTCCGGCGTATCGACGGAATGGAAGCCGATAAGGAAGGTTGGCAGGAAGTTCTGGATGCCGTTCATCTGGTCGAAGACGAAGCCGTTATAACGATACGCGGCGCCTTCGGCGGCCTGATCGTACTGATACTTCCAGAGATCGTAGGACATCTTGTCTGCCGGTGTGAGCGCGTCGTAATCGAACGAAGCCTCCATTTCTTCAGTCGCGGCTTTTTGCCAGGCCAGCTGCTCGTCCTGGCAGGCGAAGCTCATGCAATCGATTTCGTCATTCCTGTCCTTGCGGCCCTGGAACGACAAGCCGATCGGGCTGAACTGAAGCTGTTCTTCGTATTTTACGTCGAACCACGCGTTCAGGCGTGCGCTCAATTCTTCAGCGGTTTCTGCCGGCGCTTCGACGGTGGCGACGGTTTCCAGATTTTCGACGGGGACGCTTTGGCTGGCACAGGCAGACAGAACAAGAGCGAGGGCAATGGCAGAAACTGAGCTGCGCATGGTGAGGGAACTCCCTTAGATTATTTTCGATTAACGATAAGACGAGGTATCGCCTTCTGCGGCGGGCTGTCAATTGGCAAGCTTGTGGATGACGGCTAGAGGGGTGTCATGACAGACCCACGCCGCTCTTCCGACAATGCCGCGCCCGGCGATCAGGCAATCGTGCGCATAGGCACCCGCGGATCGCCGCTTGCCCTGGTGCAGGCGCGCCAGATTGCCGCCTCGCTGGAGGTGAGCTCCGGTGGGGCGCTGCGCGGCGAAATTGTGCCCTTCACGACGAGCGGAGACCAGCTGACGACAGAGCGCCTGATCAATGCGGGCGGGAAAGGGCTGTTCACGCGCGAACTGGATGCGGCGCTGGATCGCGGCGAGGTGGATATCAACGTTCACAGCCTGAAGGATGTGCCGGTTGTGTTGCCGGACGGGCAGATATTCGCGGCCTATCCGCAGCGGGAAGACACGCGTGAGGGCTTTCTCTCCCATACCGCGACGCGCCTGTCGGATCTGCCGGAAGGAGCTAAAGTGGGTACGGCATCGTTGCGCCGCGAATCCCAGACACTGGCCATGCGACCTGATGTCGAGATTGTGACGTTTCGGGGAAACGTGGCGACGCGGATGCGCAAGCTGGAAGAGGGATTGGCCGATGCGACGTATCTGGCGATGGCCGGTTTGACGCGGCTGGGGCTGGCGCATCTGGCAACGCCGATTCCAATGGAAGAAATGCTGCCGTCTGCGGGACAGGGCATTATCGGTGTCGTGATGCGCGAGGATGGGCGGGCCGAGGTGCGCGAGGCGCTCCGTCTGATTGATCATGATGAGACCCGCGCCGCTGCAACAGCGGAGCGGGCATTTTTGGGCGCACTCGATGGCAGTTGTCGTACACCGATTGCGGCGCACCTGTTTGACAGAGGCGATGACTGGCAGCTGATTGGTGAAGTTCTGGCGCTGAATGGCCAGCAGCGCTGGCGGGCGGATGGCACATGCCGCAAGGGCGCGAGCGAGGCGCAGCTGGCGGCGCTGGGGCAAGGCGTTGCAGCAGAAATCCGTACGTCGGCGGGCGGGACGCTTCCCGCTTTCGTGGGGGACTGGTGAGCCCTCCTGTCATCGTGACACGGGCCGAACCTGCAGCGGCCGATACAGTATTACGCCTAAAGGCCGCGGGCTATGAGGCGATACTCTCACCGGCCCTGACCCTGGAAAGCCTGCCGGAGGCCGAGCTGGACATGACCGGTATACGGCACCTGATCTTCACCAGCGCCAACGGTGCACGCTATTTTGCGGAGCGGGGCGGAATGGATGGCGCAACGGTGTGGTGTGTCGGCGAAGCGACGGCGGGAGCCGTGAGGGAAGAGGGTGGCAAGGATGTGCGGGAAGGGGGCGGTAACGCCGCCGATCTTGCGGCCATGATCATCGCTGCGCCCGAAGCCCGCACCGGCGGATTGCTGCATGTCGCGAACGAGGCCGCCGCAGGAGACCTGGTCGCGATGCTGATTCGTGCCGGACTGGATGCGCGCTTTACCGCTCTCTATCGCACGGTGCCGGTCAGGTCGCTGGCGCCCGCAGCGCTCGCGGCTCTGAACGCGGCGGTGCGGAGTTTTGTGCTGATCCATTCGGCGAAGGGGGCGGCTGCGTTCTGCGACGCGGCAAAGGGCGTGGACTTGTCACGCGTGGTTTTCGTGGCGATCTCGGAAGCGGCCAGTCGCCCGCTGGCCGGGTGCGGTGCGCGCGCCACTGTCAACGCGGCGCGCCCGAACGAGACGGCCCTCATTGATGCGCTGGATACAGCCATGCTCGCACTCTGAGCGCGACCTTTGATCGGCGTTGACGTATATGTCAGTGTAATTCCAAATGCCGCCTGCGAGGAGCAGACAGATGACCGAAGATCCCGAGGACGACGTGCCCGTCAGCTCTGCCGAGCCGATTGATGCGGACTTCGAACCGGCCTTCGAGGATGGCGACGATGCGCAGGCGCGTCGCGCCGGCGGTTCCGGTCCGGGCTGGTTCGGCGTCGGGATTGCGGCGCTGGTGGCAGCGGGCATTGGCGGCGCGATCGGCATTATCGCGACGCTCGCGATTCCGTCAGAGGGCGGCGGGGAAGATATTTCGGCGGTGACGGCCGAGCTTGAAACACTGAAGGCCGAACAGCAGGCCGCTGACCTTGAGCGCGGCAAGGTGATGCGCGATGCCGCCGATCTGGAATCGCGTCTTGATGCGGGGCTGAATGCTGTGCCGGCCAATAGCGGCCAGGATCTGGGCCCGTTGATGGCTGAACTCGACAGGGTGTCGAAACGGCTGGACGATACCCTTGCGGCCAATAGCGGGGAGGCGGTGACCGCGTTGACGGCGCGTCTTGATGCGCTTGAAGCGGTCGACACGAGCGGGGAGGCGACGGCAGCCGAACTGGCGCGCTCGCTCGGCGCGCTGTCGGAACGAGTCACGTCGCTTGAGACACGCCTTGCCGACCTGCAATCGGACATCGTTCGCAGCAGTGGTGATACGACTGAACTGACCAGCCTGATCGAGCGGATGCGCAATGATGAGGCCGCTGTGCGTGCCAAGGCCGAAGCGTCGGAATCCAGCGCTGATGCGGCGCTTGCCCTTTCCGCCATCGAGGCGGCGTCGCGGCGCGGCAGTGACTTTGAATCCGACTATCGCAAGCTGCGCGCGATCATGCCCCGGTCGGCCGCAGTGCGGGCACTTGGCGAGGTTGCCTCGACCGGCGCGCCGACCCTTGCCCAGCTGCAACAGAGCTATGGCAAGGCAAGCACGCAAGCCCGCGCGGCCATTCCGGCAGAGAAGGAAGGCGCACTTGGCTGGCTGAACAATCTGTTCGGAGATGCGGTGACCGTTCGCGGACCCGATGGCGAGGAAGATGGCGCGGCGGTGATCCTGTCGCGGGCCAGAACTGCGCTGGATGCCGGCAGTCTTGAGCAGGCTGTCAGCACGTTGGGTTCGCTGGACGGGGAACCTGCGGCAGCCATGGCTGACTGGACGCAATCAGCAAACCGTCGCATCACTCTGGAAGCCGGGCTCGAGACCCTGAGACTGGGCATGATTGGTGGGGAAGTGCAGGAATAATGAACCGGATATTCCTCTTTATCCTGATCCTTGTGATCATTGTCGGCGGCGCGTTGATCGGCTTCTGGGCGGTCAACCTGCCCGGCAGTGTTGTCATCAATGACAGCCGCGGCGAGCTTGTCTCGCTGCATACCGGCGTTGCGGCCATTGCGCTGATCGTATTTGGCGGACTTGTTGCGGCGGCCTGGTGGATTATTAGCGGCCTGTTTGTTCTGCCGGGCAAGATTGGCCGTTCGCGCCAGACCAACCGTTCACGCAAGGCCAATATGGCGCTGGCTGAAGGCCTTCTGGCAGCCGAGGCCGGGGATTCCGTCCATGCGCTGAAACTTGCCCGCAAGGCGGTGAAGCATGCCGAGGACGAGCGCCTGAAACTGTTGCTGGAAGCGCGCGCCGCTGAAGCCAATGATGACTGGGCGGGCGCCGAGCGGGCCTGGGGCCAGCTGACGCGCCTGCCGGGCGGCCAATTGGCTGGTCTGCGCGGGTCGGCGACAGCGGCGGCGGAACGCGGCGACCATGCGACGGCGGAATCGCGTGCGCGCGAAGCACTAAGCCTGAAATCGAATGCGGACTGGCCGTTCAACTCGCTGTTTGATCTTCAGGTCGCGCGTGGCGAATGGGAAAAGGCGCTTGAGACGCTGGCGATTGGCGAGAAACGCGGACTGATTACCGGCGACAGCCTGCGGCGGCGCCGCGCCGTGCTGTTGACCGCCCGTGCCGTCAGCTTGCCTGAAGACCGAAAGCAAGAGGCCCAGAAGGCACTGGCCGAAGCGATCCGCGCGGCACCGGGCCTGCCGCCTGCGGCCTGGCATGGCGCACGCCACCTGATGATCGACGGCAAGGAGAAAGCGGCCCAGGGTGTGTTGGAACTGGCGTGGAAGGCGCGGCCCCACCCGGCGCTGGCGCAATTGTCGCGCCGACTGGTGCCGCAGGACAGCCGCGAGAATATTGCCGCGCGCCTTGAGGCGCTGGTTGCGACCCTTCCGAACCATCGCGAAAGCCGCATCCTGTCGGGTGAACTGGCAATGGACGAGGCCAACTGGGTTGTCGCGGTGAAGAACCTGGCCCTGCTGGTGGAAGAGAACCCGACCGCGCGGCTTTGCCTGCTGATGGAGCGGGCGTTGAAAGGCTATGGCGACAAGGACGAGGCGCAGCGCTGGGGCCGGATGGCCGCATCGGCATCGCGTGAAGCAGACTGGTCTGATATCGATCCGAAGGGCAATGCCTTTGACTTTGCCCAACGCGACTGGAGCCGGCTGGTCTATGCCTTTGGCGATGTCGGTGATCTGGTTCACCCGCGCTACGAATCCTATGGCCGGGAGCTGGAAGCCGGACGGGTTCTGGCGATTGCCGGGCCGGAGGATGAGAAGATCGCGCCGCCCAAGGCCCCGAGCGACCGCCTGACGCCGCCGCTCGACTATGCCGAAGACGACGACTGACCACCTGTCGCCAACAGGCAAAAGCGTCTTGCGTGCCGCGCCCTGTATGGCTATTCAGGCGGGACGCTCCCTGGAGCAGGCCGCTATAGCTCAGCTGGTAGAGCATCGCATTCGTAATGCGGGGGTCAGGTGTTCAAGTCACCTTAGCGGCACCATTTCCCATTTTTTCAGGGTTGGATAAGGGGCCCGGATCAGGACTGGACGATAAACAGTCCGGCAATGATCAGGCAGGCGCCGATGGCGTATTTGATCGTCAGTGGTTCTTTCAGGAAGATGGCGGCCATCAGCGGAACCAGCACGAAAGTCAACGCCATGAAGGAATAGGCGTAGGATAGCGGCACCGTTTTCAGCACATAGATCCAGAGCAGCGTTGCAGCGCCATAGATGGTAAGCGCGAGCAGGAAAACCGGATTGAACGCGACCGTGTAGAACGGCGTGCCGGCCTGCGCCGTGAGACGGCCGCTGGTCAGCTTGAACAGAACCTGGCCGAGCGTGATCATCACCGGGGTAAGCACGAGCAGGCCGAAGACGGGCAGGGAAATCGACTTCATTCGGCGGCAACCATGCGGGGTGCGTCGGCAGCGTCCAGCGTTTCGCAATAATAGATGTCGCGCTGGATATCGCGGCAGGCGTGTGCCTGTGGCACCGGCTGCATCGCGCGCAGGAATGAGTGGGTGTAGGGGAAGAAGTTGAAGTGCGGATTGAACGTGTAGCGGTATTCCCGTTCGCGCGGCACGACGATGATGACCCGACGCCGGGCAATGCGGCGCAGTTCGGAAATGGCTTTGCGATAGTCCAGCACGTGTTCGATGACATGGGTGCACACGACCGTGTCGAATTCACCGTCCTCGAATGGTAGTGTTTCGATCTTGGCGGCGACATATTCGATGCCCTGGAGGGCGCTCGCATCGTCAATGGCAAAGTCGACGCCGGTGAGACGGGCCAATTCCGGGTGGGCCTCGCGGATGCGGGAGAGCAGGTAGCCGGTGCCACATCCGATGTCGCAGACACTGTCGCCGATGATGTCAGCGCAAATGGCTTCGATACAGGCTTCGGAATTGTCGCTGCCTTCGTGAACGCGGGGATGGTTCTTGTAGAGATCTTCGTATTCCTCGTCGCTGAGGAAGGGCGCGCGCTCGCGGAACGTGGCGAGTTCCTTGATATGCTTGCCCCATATCAGGCTGGCAGCGTGGCGGAACAGCGGCGAGTCGTGAAGGAAGGCGGGTAGTACGTCTTCCAGTACGAAGCGGATGCGGTTGGTGTGCTCGCGTTTCATCGCGGTCCGGTTCCGCGCTGGGCCGGAGTTTCGCCGTGGCGCTCTGCCTGGCGGCGTTCGACAAGCGGCGTCGTGCCGGAGCGATACTGTTCGCCGCGTGAAGGCGCTATCGACAGGTAATAGATGCGCTTCTGTTCGGCCCGGCCGCGGGCGACAGAGTCGAGGATGATGCCGGCGATGAGTGTCATCATCGCGCCGAGCAGCAGCACCATGGCGAGAATCCATGTGGGGATGCGGTCAACAAGGCCGGTGGCGAGAAAGTCACGGATGACGGGCGCGGCCAAGAGGATCGAGGCGGACAGAAGGGCGGTGGCGACATAGGCAAAGAAGAGGAAAGGGCGTGTTTCCTTCATCAGCATGCCCATCATGCGCAGGATTCGGAACCCGTCGCGGAAGGTGGACAGCTTGCTTTGCGAGCCTTCCATGCGACGGCCATAGTCGAACTCAACTTCAGACACCGGCAGACGCAGAGTCGACGCGTGTACGGACATTTCCGTTTCGATTTCAAAGCCCGGAGACGAAGCAGGAAAGCTTTTGGCAAACCGGCGCGTAAAGGCACGGTAGCCGGAGAAGATGTCGGTGAATTCGTTGCCGAAAAGCGCTTTATAGACCGAGTTGAACAGGCGGTTGCCAAAGGCGTGACCATTGCGTCCGGCATCCTGCCTGACATTGCGACGTGTGCCGACGACCATGTCTGCGCGGTCATCCAGAAGCGTCTGGATCATGCGCGGGGCGGCGGTCGGGTCGTAGGTGCCGTCGCCATCGGCCATGAGATAGACATCGGCATCGATGTCGGCAAACATCTGGCGCACGACATTGCCTTTGCCCTGGCGACGCGACGGGACAACCGTGGCGCCAGCAAAGGTGGCCTGTTGCGACGTATCATCGCTGGAATTGTTGTCATAGACGAAAATGCGCGCGCCCGGCAGCGCCATGCGGAAGCCGAGAACGACGGCGGCAATTGACTTGCCCTCATTATAGCAGGGCAGAAGAACCGCGATGTTTAGCTCGCTGAAAGTATTGCCCGTCATGCATCCACCGCTGCCCGAATTTAGTCATTTCTACATGGGCGAAGGTTAAGGTCGCCTTTCACTGACGGGCGCCCGGGGGAGAAGATCGATGCAGGCATTGGGCAAGGGCGGCCGCACGGATCGTCTGATCGCCATTAGCTTTGGATTGCTGCTGGTTGCGTGCCTGCTGTTTGTGAGCGCCGTGTCAGGACGATTTTCGCTGTCAGCTCTTGAGGCCGACAATGCCATGCGGCTGGTCGAGATACAGGATTACCTGAACGGGCAGAACTGGTTCGACGTCAGCCAGGCGCGGCTTGGGCCTGGCGGCGGGACGGCGATGCACTGGTCGCGGCTGGTCGACCTGCCGATCCTGCTGATCCGCGCCGTGCTGGACGTGTTCCTGTCGCCTGAAGCGGCGCTTTACTGGGCCGTCATGATTTGGCCGCCGCTGAGCGTGTTGCTACTGGTTTTCGGGCTGGTGGCGGGCGCGCGGTTTCTGGGCGGCCGGGCCGTGCTGATTTTCACCTGCATCATCGCGGGCACGATCCTGTTCCGGCACCAGAACTTCCTGAGCGGCAGCATTGATCATCACAATTTGCAGATGGGTTTCCTGGCCATATCGCTGGCGTTTTCGATTGATCCGAAGCGGACGCCCGCCAGCCTCGCGCTGGCAGGTGCAGCGCTCGCATCCTCGCTGGCGGTTGGTGTGGAAGTGTATCTGTTCGTGGCGGTCATCTGCGCCTTTCATGGGCTCGACTGGGCGGTTGCCGGGCGGGCGGCGCGAAATGGTGCGGCCGCATTCGGGGCGAGCCTCGGGTTGATGACGGCGGTGTTCTTTTTCGCATCGATCTCTCCATCGTATTACGGCGCTGTCTCTTGCGATGCGCTGTCAATCGTCACGGTATACGCCGCGATGCTGGGTGGCCTCGGGCTGGCGATTGCCGCGTTCAGCCTGTCGGCCAAATCGCTTGTCTGGCGTCTGGCCGGTCTGGGCATTCTGGGTGCCGCGTGCGGCCTGCTGCTGAAACTGCAGGCACCCCAATGCCTGGCCAATCCGATTGACGCGTTGCCGGAGTTTGTCCGGACGATGTGGCTGGACAATGTGGCTGAGGCCCGGCCGTTTTTCGCTCCGCGCCCGAACATGCTGCAGGAAGGCCCGTTCATGATCGGGATTTCGCTTGTCGCGGCGCTGGTTTCAGCCCGGCAGATAGGGACCGGCACGCATCGCCGGGCGCACATCCTGTTTCTGGCGTTGATCCTTGCTGACCTGTTCATGACCCTGCAGCAAATCCGGTTCTATTCCTTTGGGCACATCTTCGCGATCCTGCCTTTGGGCGTGTGGGTTGCGGGACTGTACAGCGCGAAACCGGAAGGCGGCGAGCGCGGCGTGGCCTATGTGCTGGCGCTGGCCGTATCGGTGCCGCTGGTCTGGGGCGCGCCTGGCCTGTTTCTCAAAGGCAAAGCTGCCAATGGAGGCACATCTCCGGTCGCAGGGGCCACGTGCGCTGGGCCGGACACGCTGGCGGCGCTTGATGCCCAGCCAGCGGGCCTGGTGCTGGCCGTCGCGGACACCGCGCCGGATATTCTGCGCCACACGGGGCAGCGTGCCTTGTATGGGCATTACCACCGCAATGTCGCGGGCATCGATCTGGCGCTGCGCATCTTCATCACCGGTCCGGATGAGGCGGCGGAACTGATAGAGAGCGGAGGGGTGAACTATATCCTGGCCTGTCCGTCGCATCCCGAGATGACCCTGCTAGGACAAGCGTATCCCGAGGGCCTCGCGGCGCGGCTGGTCGCGGGAGACCGGGTGACATTCCTGACGCCCATTGTGGCAGCAGAGAGCGGTGAAACGCTTTATGCGATCACCCGCTGACAGGTTGGTTTACCCCTCCAGCACGTAATCGGCTTCGGCCACGTACCGGCTTGGACCATCTCCCATATGGCTGGAATAGAGGTGGAAAGTGTTCACCCAGAAGGCATCACTGCGAAAGGCGTGGCGCGGCTCAGCCCAGGCCGTGACGTCTTCCGGCGTGGCGCCATGCAGATAGGCCAGCGTGACATGCGGAGTGAAGTTGCGACGGTCAGCCGGCAGGCCCAAACGCCGGGCCGCGCGTTCGCATTGACCCGCCAGAGCGCTCAACTCGTCTGTCTGGCGCACCCTGACCCAGACCGAGCTTGGTTCGCGGCGACCGAACCAGCCGATGCCTTCTAGCCAGATTTCCAGTGCTGGGGCCTGTATCTCTCCCAGCAGATCGTCGAGGTCGCGCGCCTGACTGTGGCTGAGATCACCGAAAAACCTGAGTGTGATGTGGAAATTGCGCTCCGGACGCCAACTGGCACCCGTCAGCCCAGTCTGGAGGGCCCTCAGGGCCGGCACAATGGCAGGGTCCACGGGCAGGGCGGCGAACAGGCGGTACATCGGATTATCTGAAACAGGATTGCGGACAAAAGAAAACCCGGCCTCCACCTGACCGGGTCTCCAATTTCGACATCGATGGATCAGCTGGCGAGATCGCCGAGCTTTCCGAAATGCTCTGCGAGCAGGTAATAGAACGTCACACGCGACTTCGTGCTGCCTTCAGGCTGCAACTTGTCGCAGACAGCCTTGATGGCCGCGTCGAGATCGTTCTTGTTCTGGGCGAGGCCAAGTTTGCCCCGACACCAACGTTCCCGAACCCGGTCCAGCTCACCCGAATCCGAACATGCGACCATGGAGCTGTCCCGGTTGCGAAGTGCAATGCCAAGATGTCCCACAATCTTCTCTGCGGCGGCCTGATTGTAGCCGTTCGCGTATTTCTTGATGTTTTCGGCGTAAGCCGATGCGTCTGCCATATCTTATCCCCTAAGTTTTCTGGTGCCCCAACCGTTGGAACTACACCAGATTGGGGAAATTACTCCTTGGTTAATACGAGTCAATGCAAAACCCGAAAGACCAACGTCTTGAGAACAGGGGTGGATACGTATTGTTCACTTAGGAAAGGCAGAAGCGGACAAGCATAACTAAAGTATAGATTGTCTATTATGAAGCTATGCTCGTAACGGGTGCCTGTATTCGGGCGGGAATGGCTGGGAGGCTGATGGAACGTGCAAGGGACCATGTCCGGTTTTCCTTGCAGACGCGAGTGAGTTTCACCATATTCTACCTCAGGCGCGCGTGTTTACGTGCGTGATCAAACAGAAGGGTATTAAACCTATGAACGAATTCAATCGGGCCTATACGCCAAAATCTGGCGCCGACTCGATGGACACGTCCGTCAACGAGGGCCTTAGGGCCTTTATGCTGGGCGTTTACAACAAGATGGCGCTTGGCTTGCTGCTGACAGCCGGACTGGCTTACGCATTCGGCGCAATGGTGCCGGAAAGCGTAACTCTGACACTGCTGACCGGGCCTATCGGACTGGTCATCATGTTCGCGCCCTTGGCCATTCTTCTCCTGTCCAGCTTCGTGATGAAAAACCCGTCGCCGCTGGCGGCAAACCTCGTGTACTGGTCGGTCGTATCGCTGATCGGCGTCGGCATGGGCGCAATCGTCTATGTCTATGCGCGCCAGCCTGACGGCATGCTGATCGTATCGAAGGCGTTCCTGACGACGGCGATCGCCTTTGGCGGCCTGTCGCTCTACGGTTATACGACCAAGCGCGACCTGTCGGGCTTCGGCACGTTCCTCATCATGGGCGTTATTGGTATTATCGTTGCGTCGATCCTGAACATGTTCATCTTCAAATCGAGCATGATGCACATGGTCATCTCGGTTGTCGGCTTGCTGTTGTTCGCCGGCCTGACGGCATTCGATACGCAGCGCTTGAAGAACATGTACTTCCAGCTCGCTGGTGATGCCCGCGCGATGGCCGTCGCGACCACGTATGGCGCGCTCAGCCTGTACCTGGATTTCGTCAACATGTTCCAGTTCATGCTGGCGATCATGTCCGGCCGCGACTAGGCGTACAATCCAGAGCAAACCAAAAGCCCTGCCCTCACCGGCGGGGCTTTCCTTTTTGGCGCATTGCGAAATGGCGGCGTCTCGGCTAACCCTCCGGCGAAACACATCCCAACGCTTTCAGGAGTTTATGACCCATGGCCCGCAAGAAAATCGCGCTTATCGGATCCGGCATGATCGGCGGTACGCTCGCCCATATCGCAGCCCGCGAGGAGCTGGGTGATGTCATCCTGTTCGATATCTTTGAAGGCTTGCCACAGGGCAAGGCGCTTGACCTCGCTGAGTCGACGCCCGTCTACAATGCATCCGTCAGCCTCAAGGGCGCGAACGACTATGCTGACATCGCCGGCGCTGACGTCTGCATCGTGACGGCTGGCTTCCCACGCAAGCCAGGCATGAGCCGCGATGACCTTGTCTCGAAGAATCTCGGCGTGATGAAATCGGTTGGCGAAGGCATCAAGGCGAACTGCCCGAATGCATTCGTGATCTGCATCACAAACCCGCTGGACGCGATGGTATGGGCGCTGCAGCAATTCTCCGGCCTGCCGACCAATATGGTTGTCGGCATGGCAGGGGTGCTCGACAGCTCGCGCTTTGCGTATTTCCTGTCGGAAGCGACCGGCGTTTCGGTGGCAGACATCAACGCCTGGACGCTGGCCGGCCACGGCGACAGCATGGTGCCGATGGTGCGCCACTCGACCGTTGGCGGCCTGCCTTTGCCACAGCTGGTCAAGCAGGGTTGGCTGACGCAGGACAAGCTGGACGCGATCGTTGACCGTACCCGCAAGGGCGGTGGCGAGATCGTTGCGCTGCTGAAGACCGGCTCGGCCTATTATGCGCCGGCTGAATCGGCGATCTCGATGGCGAAATCCTTCCTGAATGACCAGAAGCGCGTCCTGCCGGCAGCCAGCTGGTGTGATGGCGAATATGGGGTAAACGGCATGTATGTCGGCGTGCCGACGCTGATTGGCGCTGGTGGCACCGAGAAAGTGATCGAGTTCGACTTCAATGATGCCGAGCAGGCCATGTTCACGGCATCGGTTGCCGAAGTGCAGAAACTGATCGACGACTGCAAGGGCATGGAACCTTCGCTCGCCTAGGAGTCTGTCATGGCCATTGGGCCGACAATTGAAACAGACCGTCTGATCCTTCGCCCACCCCGGGCGGAGGATTTTGATTCATGGGTCGCCTTTCATGCGGATGAAGAGGTGATGACGCATCTGGGCGGTGTGCAGGGACCGGAACTGACATGGCGCTCCATGTGCGCGATGACCGGTGCGTGGACGATTGCCGGGTGCTCGATGTTCTCGGTCATCGAGAAGGCGAGCGGCCAGTGGGTCGGGCGGCTGGGGCCGTGGCATCCGCACGGCTGGCCGGGAACCGAAGTCGGCTGGGGACTCGCACGCGCCGCCTGGGGCAAGGGCTATGCGACCGAGGGCGCAGCGGCCTGCATGGACTATGCAGTCGACATCTTGGGATGGGACGAGATCATCCACACCATTCTGCCGGTGAATGCCGGATCGATCCGCGTGGCCGAACGCCTTGGCAGCCGTGTACTGCGCCAGGCGCCGACACCGCCACCGTTTGAGGGCCAGATGTGGGACGTTTACGGCCAGACCGCCGACGAGTGGCGTTCACGCCGGATCAAAGGTGCGTGAGGTGGGCTTGAACCGGCTCGCCGGGGGCACGTTTTGTGGCTAGCGTCCCACACAATCGCTCAAGGAGTCTTATCGTGATACGCAGCCTTTCCCTCGCTTCCGTGATTGCCCTGTTGCCTGCCGCCACTGTCGCGCAAAATGTGACAGACACCGAGTTGCATACGAAATCGGTTGAGGCGGACAAGGCCGTCGCGATGATGGCAGAGACACCCGCGATCGGGCTTGCCGACGGCGCGCAGGTGCCAGTCGTGACGCTGATGGATACATCCGGCGCGGCGCAGACATTCCAGTCTCTGGCGGGCCCAAAGGGCACGGTTGTCGCTTTCGTGCGGTCGGCTGACTGGTGCCCCTACTGCAAGAAGCAACTGATTGATCTGGAAGCAGCGGCAGCGCCGCTTGCGGACGCGGGCTGGACCCTGGTGGCAGTGTCGTATGACCCGGTCGAGACGCTGGCGGCCTACCAGGCCGACAAAGGCCTGTCATATGAGCTGTTGTCGGATGACGGGTCTGCCGCGATCAAGGCATTCAACCTGCTGAACACGGATATGAAGCCGGGATCGCGTTATGAAGGCATTCCGCATCCGGCCATCCTGTTCATTTCGGCGGATGGCAAGATCGTCACGACGCTGCGCGAAGATGGCTACAAGAACCGCCCGGCGGTCGATCTGGTGATCGAAACGGTTGAAGGCCTGTAGGTTTTCGAGGCCGCTACCCTTTCATGGGGCGGTGGTGTGGCATAGCCTGCCGGCAACAGACAGCCGGAGAAGAAGCCATGTTGAAATCCCTGACCCCATTTGCGCTGGCGGCGATTGTCGCTGTGTCCCCCGCCACGGCCCAGCAAGCTGACGTGCTGGACCCGGCCATCAGGGCCGAGGCCGAGGCGTTGATGGCAGCTGGCTTGAATGATGATGTCGGACTTGAATTCACCGAGAGCCTGACGACGGAGATAGGCCCGCGGCTGGCCGGTTCGGATGCAGAATGGCGGGCGCGCCAATGGGCGATGATCAAGCTGAAAGATCTCAACTTTCAGCAGGCCTATATAGAGGATTTCAGCCTGCCCTATTGGGAGCGCGTGAGCGATTCCGCGTCCGTCGTGGGGCCACATCCGCAAAACCTCGTCGTAACGGCTTTGGGCGGCTCAAAGGCAACGCCTGAAGGGGGTCTCGAAGCGGAGATCGTGCGGTTTACCAGCATGGCTGACATGCAATCGGCTTCCGCTGAAGACCTGACCGGCAAGATCGCGTTCATTGATGAGCGGATGGTGCGTAGCCAGGACGGGTCAGGGTATGGCCCTGCGGTGGCAAAGCGCGGGGGCTGTGCAGACGCAGCCGCGGCGCTGGGTGCGGTTGCGTGCCTGATCCGTTCGGTCGGCACGGATTACCATCGCATGCCGCATACGGGTGGCATGCGGCGTGATGGTGCCCTCGGTGCCTTGCCGGCGGCGGCATTGTCGCCGCCCGATGCCGACCAGCTGGCGCGCCTGCTTGAGCGCGGACCGGTGACAATCAACCTGAATATCCAGATCAAGTCCGCCACCTCGGCGGCATCTGGCAATGTGATCGCGGAAGTCGAAGGCCGGGGCAGGCCTGAAGAGATCGTGCTGATCAGTTGTCATCTCGATAGCTGGGACCTGGGTACAGGCGCGATTGATGATGCGGCCGGTTGCGGAATCGTCGTGGCAGCAGCGAGCCTGATCCAGAAATCTGCTCTGAAACCAAAGCGGACCATTCGTGTGGTGCTTTACGGGGCAGAGGAGGTTGGCCTGTTCGGTGGCCGCGCTTATGCCACAGCCCATGCCGACGAGTTGGACAAGCATGTTCTGGCCGCCGAGAGCGACTTTGGTGCCGGGCGTATCTGGCGCTTGAGAAGCGGAGTTGGAGAGGGCGCGCTGGACTATGTCGCTGCGATGCAAAGCGTTGTCGCGCCGCTGGGCATCATTGCGGCTGATAATAGTTCGCGGGGCGGCCCGGACATCATGGTTTTGCGTGCATCAGGCGTGCCGGTTCTGGAACCCGGACAGGACGGGACGGACTATTTCGATCTGCACCACACCCCTGACGACACGTTCGACAAGATTGAGCCTGATGCCTTCCGCCAGAATGTGGCGGCCTATGCGGCCTTGACCTATCTGGCGGCAGCCACGGACTGGGACTTCCGCAAGGCGCCGGCACAAGAGCCAGAAGACCAGTAGGCATGGCCGACCGCGCTGGGCGGATCGCCGCCAGCCTGGATTCGGTGCATGAATCGCTGCGCATGGTGCAGCGGGAATTGTCCGGCGTGGACACGGACCATGCGCGCTGGCGGTGGGCCGCCGTCGGGCTGGTGATCGCGCTGCAAGGTGGGTTGGTGACGGCCCTGAGTGGGTATGAGACTGCGACGGATGCGGACGTGGAAGACCCGTCAAATCCCGAGCAGTTTGCGCCGGTTGCGTTGTTGCTGCGCCGGGCCAGGTCGACCGAATATCTCAATGCGCCTGAGCGCGTCGAGATTACGGGATCAATGCTGCACCAGATCGAGCGCCTTGTGACCTATCGCAACATGGTTGTGCATGGGTTGGGGGTGATTGACGGGGAGGGGGTGTCGAAGGGGTGCCAGAAGGTGCTGGGCGTGGTGCGGCATGTGGTGCTGGCCCATCCCGCTTTCGACGTTTCGCGCCATCACCTTGTTTGTACGCTGATCTCTGATGAAATTTCACGGATAGAGCGGCTTTTGCGCGCGCACGGTTAATGTCCGGGTCATGCAAGCATGGCATGTATGGCGGCCATGCGACCCATACTTCGCCCGATTTTATTGTCATGTGCAGCCTTCGCGTTGATCGCGGCGGCGCCGGACACATTCACGCGCGAGGAGTTGGAGGCGCTGGAGGCCGAACGTCAGGCGGCCGTCACCCGTCTGGAAGCGTTGCAGGCAGCAGGCGATGAGACCGAGATGGACCTGCGCCAGATCGACAGCAAACTGATTTCGGCTGCGATGGAATCGCGGCGCCGCGAAGAACAGGCGGCCTCATCGGAAAAGGCCCTGATTGATCTTGGCGCGCGCCGCGCTGTTGCGCAGGAAGACTTGCTGGTTGATCGGCAAGCACTGGAAGATCTGTTGGCGGCACTGGCCGCTTCCAACCGCCGCAAGCCGCCCGCGTTGATCGTGTCGCCGGGCAAGGCCAATACAGCCGTGCGCAGGGCAATCCTGATGAGCCAGACGACGCCGCGCCTGGCATCGCGCGCTGATGACCTGTCGGTCGAGATCGACGAGCTGAACCTGCTGGAGCGCCAGATCCGCGGCGAGCGCGCACAGCTGGAGGCGGCGGAAGCAACGCTGGCGGTCAAGCGTATCGAGATTGAACGGCTGGCAGCGGCCAAGCGTGGCAGCTTTGAGGACATTGCCGGGGATATAGACCTGCTGCGCCAGCGCGCCGACACGCTGGGGCAACAGGCTGAAACGCTGCGCGAACTTTTGGCGGCGCTGGAATCAGACGCTCCAGCAGCGCCTGGCTTCAAACCGGCGCAGAAGCCGAAGCTGGCATCCGCGACAACATCGACGTCGCGTCCAAGACCACCGGCACCAACAGTGCAGCGCACGCCAACGGTCCGGCCCTTGGGCAAGGCGGCGCTGGGCGCCCTGATCCAGCCGACAGCCGGCAATGTGGTCTATGGGTTTGGCGACAAGATGCCGACCGGGGGCAAGACAGAATGGATCACATTTGCGACCCGGCAGGCCGCGCAGGTGGTCGCACCGATTGGTGGTAAAGTCGAGTATGCGCGGCCGTTTCGCAGCTATGGATCAATGTTAATTTTGCGCACAAGCGACGGATACCATGTTATTCTTACAGGCATGAGCCGGATCTATGTCACTGAAGGCCAAACAGTTTCTGCGAATGAGCCGGTCGGGCGCATGCCAGACCGCGCTGAACCTCCGCCGCAACTGAATATGGAATTAAGGCTTGGCGACAAGGTAATGAATCCGGCACAGTGGTTGCCGAGTGGCAAATGAGGTCACGAATGATGGAGGATTGGAATATGCGTTCACTGCTGACAGGAGCCGCGCTCGGGATTGTACTGGGCGGCGCAGCGGTTGGATTTTCCGCCCTCGCATGGCCCCAGGAAAAGCCAGCTGATTCACGGATGGTGACCTACCAGCAGCTGGAGCTGTTCGCCGAGATTCTGGCCCGCGCCCGTCAGGACTATGTCGTCGAAGTGGACGAAAAGGCCGCGATGGAATCTGCCATAAATGGCATGCTGACCTCGCTGGACCCGCATTCCGGCTATCTCAATCCTGACGACTTTCGTTCGATGCAAGTGCAGACGTCCGGTGAGTATGGCGGCCTGGGCATTGAAGTGACGATGGAAGACGGTTTCGTCAAAGTGATCTCCCCGATGGACAATACACCGGCCAGCCGCGCCGGCATCCAGAGCGGCGACCTGATCACGGCCATCAATGGCGCGCCGATAATCGGCCAGACGCTGAATGATGCCGTAAAAGAAATGCGCGGTGAAACCGGTACGGATATTGAGATCACGATCCTGCGCGTGGGCGAAGACCCGTTCGACGTGACGCTCACGCGTGAAGTGATCGAGCAGAAATCCGTCACATGGAAAATGCAGAAGAACGATATCGGCTATCTCAGGATATCCAGCTTCAACGAGCGCACGACGCTGCTGCTCGAAGAAGGCATTGAAGGCATCTCCAAGGCAACGGGTAACCGTCCGAAGGGCCTGATTGTCGATTTGCGCAACAATGGTGGGGGATTGCTGGACCAGGCTGTGTCAGTGTCTGATGTGTTTCTGTCGGGCGGAGAGGTGGTTTCGACGCAAGGCCGCCGGGCAGCCGACATTGAGCGCTACAATGCGCGCACGGGCGAAGTGTTCAAAGGCGTTCCGATCATCGTCCTCATCAATGGGGGTTCGGCATCTGCGTCTGAAATCGTGGCGGGTGCCCTGAAAGACCGGGGTCGGGCGACAATCATTGGCACAACTAGCTTCGGCAAAGGGTCAGTGCAGACCGTGATTCCGCTGGGCGCGGATCGCGGAGCAATTCGCCTGACAACGGCGCGTTATTACACGCCTTCCGGCCGCTCGATTCAGGCATTGGGCATTGATCCCGACATCGAGATCACCCAGTCGCGCCTGTCAGAGGAAGAGCTGGCCCGGATCAAGCGCTGGTCGGAAGCCGACCTGCCGCATGCCTTGGCCAATGAGGACGGCGAAAAGCGCCATGAAATGACGATGCCGGACGAGCAGCCGCCCGAAGACTATTCAGGCGAGGATTATCAGCTGGAACGTGCGATCGATATGCTGCGGGAAGGTACTGTGACAGCGAGCGCATTTCGTCGCGCGGGTTAAGCGGTGTTTGTAATCTGTTAACCAGATTGCCGCATTCTTAGTCATTCAGGATCCTGTTAGTTGATTTCATGAGGTCGCCGCATGCCATATCGGAGGGACGCTGAGCCGTCTCCCCTTCGCACCGGAATTGTCCATGCAGGCCTCAGCCTGCTGGTGTTCGGTGGTTTGGCGGGAGCATTGGGCGTAGGTATCCAGTTTTCCGGTGATCCGTCAGCCGCTGGGCCACGCCAGCAGCTTGCGTTGTTTGAAGTGGTTGAGGATGCCAAGCCTAGCCTGAAGGCGCGTTTCAAGACAGATACGACCGATCAGGCCATGGTCGCGGCCATGAGCGACGATGACTATCCCGAAGTTGAAAGCGGTGACGAACCAAGCCTTGGCGTCGACTATGCTGAAGCCCCGGGCGTAACCGGCACGGGCGGTCCGTCTGACGACGCAGTGGCCGATGCCGCAGGCGTTGGCGTGCGTATCAATGGAAAGCTGGTGAAGCCCGGTGAATCCTACGGCCAAGTGACGGCGACCGTCTCGCTGGATAGCGCGCCGATCTCGGGCATGTCTGAAACCGTCAATGGTGTGCGCCTGCCGCGTATCGCAGCTGATGGCCGCGCGCCAGCAGATGCCTATGCGCGGCCTTTTGCCAATCCGGGCCAGCAGCCTGTGGTTGCCTTGGTGGTCGGCGGGTTGGGCATCAATGCCACGCACACAAAATCAGCCATTGAAGAATTGCCGCCTGAAGTGACGCTGTCCTTCGCGCCGGATGCTCAGCGCCTGCAATACTGGATCGACCGTGCACGCGCGGCGGGTCATGAAGTGCTGATCGAACTGCCGATGGAGAATTTCGACTATGGACGCATGAAGATGCACCCGCAGACGTTGCTTGCCGGCCGGGATGCGTCGGTAAATGTGGCGCGCCTCAATATATTGCTGGGGCGTGCGTCCGGCTATTTCGGCGTGATCAACTATCAGGGGGCCAAGTTTTCAGGCGACGCGACGGCGGTGCGCCCTGTGCTTGAGGCGTTGAATGAACGGGGTGTGGCCCTCGTCGAGGATGGCAGCCTGGAGGAGGCGAGCTTCGACACGGTGGCGGACGAAACGCGCGTGCGATACGTCAAGGCCACAGCACCGATCGACACCAAGTTGACAGCCGCTGACATCAATCTGGAATTGCTGGAACTTGAGACACGGGCCAAGGAAACAGGCGCGGCCATGGGCGCGGGTTATGCCTTCCCGATCACGATTGAAATGGCAAAAATCTGGACTGGCGAACTCGGCCAGAAAGGCATTCTGCTCGCCCCCGTTTCGGCCCTTGTCGGCACCACACCTGCGGATTTCGTCAATGATGACCGTAACCGCACTGGCAGTGTGGCAAAGGCTCCTGTAAACCCTGCTGGGTGAAAACATCTATCGTCGACCCAGAACGCTACCGTCCGAATGTCGGGCTCGCTCTTTTTTCGAAGGCGGGCCATGTTTTTGTCGGTCGACGTATCAATGGCCGTGGTGCCTTCCAGTGGCAGATGCCGCAAGGCGGCGTCGATAAGGGCGAATCCCCGCGTGATGGCGCCCTTCGCGAGCTGGAAGAAGAAATCGGTGTCCCCGGAAAACTGGTCGATGTGCTCGAGGAGACCGAGGACTGGCTGTATTATGACTTCCCGCCTGACCTGAAGAAGCGCCTGCCGGGGCCATATATTGGGCAAAGGCAAAAATGGTTTGCGTTCCGATTCAAGGGCTCTGACAGCGATGTGCGTCTCGACCGGCACACGCCTGAATTCGATGCATGGCGCTGGGCGCCGCTCGAAGAAACCCCTGCGCTGGTTGTCCCGTTCAAGCGTCTCGTCTATTCGGAAGTGGTACAGCGGTTTGAGCGCTGGACCGAACCTGTGCATGGCGGCAAGATCGCACAGGGCTGACGGAGGGCCAAATGCCGAAATCGCTCTTGATGATTCATGGTATCGGATGCGGCGGCGACGCCTGGGATAGGATGCGTCCCGGGTTTGAAGCCGCAGGCTGGGACTGCGAGGCGCCCACCCTGTTCCCGGATCAGCGCACCCTCGAAAATCCACCCGCGACCCTGTGCGATCTGGGATTTGACGATTATGTCGCAGCGATGGTCGAGGCCGCCCGCAAAATTGAGAAAGACACTGGCGCCAAGCCGGCCGCTATCGGGCATTCGATGGGCGGACTGATCGCGCAATGCCTGGCCGAGAAAGGCGTGGTGTCGCAGGCCGTGTTCCTGACACCTGCCCAGCCCAAGGAATGCGCCGAGGTCGGCCTGTCGGTCGCCTATACGTTCCTGAACATCCTTCTGACACGTGACCGCAAGCGCGCCTACAAGGTTTGGCGGTCTGGGTTCCGGTTCGGCGTGCTGAACCGGGTGCCTCGGCGTCGACACGAGGAGATCTATGCGCGTGCGCGCTTTGATTCCGGCAAGGTGTACGGTGACCTCACCGACGGGATCGAAGTCGATGAGGGGCTGGTGACGATCCCCACGCTTACGATCGCCGCCTCGCAGGACCGGGCGACGCTGGCACGGGCCGTGCGTAAGGTGGGCGAGAAATATGCCCGGGCAGCCATGCCCGGTGACTTCTTTGAATATCCCGACAATGCACATTGGATCCTCGACGAGCCGGGCACGGATTCGGTCGTGGCCGATATTGTCGAATGGCTGGAACAGCCTTTTGGAGAGCATGCGTGATCGAGGAAGAAGCCCACGGTGTGCATGACTATGTCGCGGATCCGCGAAACGCCTATGTGCTGATCTCGGTCAATGGCGTCATGAAGCATCGTGACGAGGCGGTCGTCTCCGTTTTCGACAGCGGTTTCATTCTCGGCGACGGTGTTTGGGAGGGCCTGCGCGTATCGAACGGGGGTGTCGCGTTCCTGCCGGAGCATCTCAAACGCCTCTATGCCGGCGCAAAAACAATCGACATGGATATCGGCCTGACAAGGGACGAACTGACAGCGCGCCTGATGGATTGCCTGAACGCGAATGGCATGACTGACGGTGTGCATATCCGCCTGATGGTAACGCGCGGGATCAAGAAGACGCCTTATCAGGGGCCACGCTTCACCATAGGCAAGCCGACCATCGTGATCATCCCGGAATACAAATCACCGGTGCCGGAAATCGTCGCCAAGGGCGTCACCCTGTTTACGGTTCACCAGCGGCGCACCGGCCCGGCCGAGCAGGACCAGAAACTGAATTCACACTCGAAGCTGAACTGCATCCTCGCTTGTATCCAGGCCGACAAGGCCGGAGCGGACGAGGCCTTGATGCTGGATGCCGACGGTTTTGTGGCGACTTGTAACTCGACCCATTTCTTCATCGTGCGTGATGGTGAAGTGTGGACCAGTCCGCCTGATTATTGCCTTGGCGGCATCACGCGCGGAAACATTATCCGCGTCTGTCGCGAGGCCGGGATTCCGGTTTTCGAGAAACGGTTTTCGCTGTTCGATGTTTATTCGGCAGACGAGGCGTTCATCACGGGCACATTCGCGGGGCTGACACCCGTGCGTGAAGTGGATGGCCGAACGATCGAGCATGTCGGCGGGCCGATGAGCCAACGCGTCAGCACGCTTTACAAAGAGCTTGCCGCCAGCAGCCTGACGCCTATCAAATGAGCCCTGTCCACCGTATCGCCATGTGGTCGGGTCCGCGCAACATGTCGACGACCATGATGCGCAGCTTTGGCGCGCGCGCCGATTGCGCGGCTGTGGACGAACCGTTTTATGCTGCATGGCTGGTCGCAGCAGGCGAGACGCATCCGATGCAGACCGAGATACTGGCGAGCCAGCCAACCGACCCTCAGGGCGTTGCTGAAGGCCTGCTCGCCCCTCTGCCGGACGGCGCGACAGTTCAATACCAGAAGCACATGACGCATCACATGCCGCCGGGTTTTCCGCTCGATTGGGGCGATCAATGTGATCATGCTTTCCTGATCCGGCATCCCGCGCGGGTGATTGCCTCCTATGCGCGGAAAATGAACAATTTGAGCCTTGAAGCCATCGGCTTCCCGCAGCAGGCCCGCCTGTTCAACGAGATGCGTGCACGGACGGGCAAGGTGCCGACGGTGATTGATTCAGACCGGGTTCTCGCTAACCCGCGTGCGGTGCTGACGCGTCTTTGCGCTGCGTTGGAAATTGCGTGGGACGAAAACATGCTGGCATGGTCGCCCGGCCCAAAACCTGAAGACGGTGCCTGGGCTCCGCACTGGTATGATGCGGTCTGGACATCTGAAGGTTTCGGGAATGCACCCGGTCCCTTGCCGGTATTGAGTGGCGAGGCTGCTGAAATCGAAAAAGAGGCGCTCGTGATTTACGAGCGCCTCCTGCAATTTCACGTCTGACGCGGCGTTTATTCCGTCACGTCGGTGATCGTCGCAGTCCCCGAGGCACCAGCGGTGTTCTTGTAACCGGTCGAAAAGCCGACCTCGGTTCCCATCTCATCAAATGTGGCGCACAGGTCGCCTTCAGGCGTTTGGCCGCACACAGTTTTTGTCTCCGCATCGAGGACGTAGGATATGGCTTCGCCGCCATCCATTGATGCGGTGCCGTCCTGATTGAACACCACAACAGATGTCGTGCCATCGGACGCAGAAAATTCCACAGTGGTTGAACCGGCAATAGCCGGCATGACGGCGAAGGCAAAAGCTGCGACGCCTGACAGGATTGTCTTCTTCATTTTCCAAACTCCCTTTTATTATCTCTGGCCATGTCTCTGGCGAAACGAAGCCTAGCAGCGCCAGGGTAAGGCGCAACGGAATATGGAGTAAAAAAAGCCCCGGCGCGGGCCAGGGCTTTTTTAAAGGAACGGGTGTGGTGCACCTACTGATTGGCGACGCTCAGGAACCGGTTGCGCAGATCAGCATCTGACTTGAACACGCCGGTGAATTGGGTCGTGATCGTGGTGACGTCCTTGTGGTGGACGCCGCGCGTCGACATGCATTCATGCACGGCTTCGATCAGCACGGCCGTGCCCATGGGGGCCAGGCTGTCAGTGATCGCGTCGCAGATCTGTGCAGTCATG
>TARA_R110000765_G_scaffold6726_22_pt1 | contig 42515 bp, 37 predicted proteins | sample TARA_R110000765 | Tara Oceans TARA_R110000765 (sample SAMEA4398168) | marine metagenome | biome: Polar Biome; feature: [MES] marine water layer (ENVO:01000295) within the mesopelagic zone...; material: water (ENVO:00002006), including particulate matter (ENVO:01000060) such as...... | reverse complement strand
GGAATCGCCAAGGTCTATGAGGCGATCACGGAGCAAGTCGGCCTCGAACAGATGCAACGCATCGAGAAGCAGATCCTGCTTCAGGTTCTCGACATGCGCTGGCGTGAACACCTCCAGATGATCGACCAGTTGCGGTCCGTGATCCATCTGCGCTCCTACGGCCAGCGCGACCCGCTGAACGAATTCAAGGAAGAAGCCTTCAACCTGTTCTACAATCTGCTGAACGAGCTGCGCGCAACGGTGACGCGCTCGCTGATGCATATTCGCGTGCAGCCGCCTGAAGAACAGCAACAGCGTCGCCCGGTGCCGCCGGCCGCTGCGCCTGCCCCGGCCCCGGCCCCGCAAATGCGCGAGACACATCTTGATCCGGACACGGGCCATAATGAAATGTCGAGCGACGACACGCCGCCGCCCGGACCTGCCCTGCACCAGGCAGAGGAAAGCTGGGCCAGCACACCCCGCAACTCCCCCTGTCCGTGCGGCTCCGGCAAGAAGTACAAGCATTGCCACGGCGCCCTGACCACGCAGAAGGCCTGACCCGCGAAATCGGAACCCGACGGTAAACGCCGCGTTCACCCTGATGAATACTCTCAAGGAGACTCATCATGGGCCGCACGCTCACCGCTATTCTCGCCTTTATCTGCGTCGTCTTCGTGATCACGCTGGGCTGGTACTATCTGCAGGAAGGCTCCTTCGAAGGCGCTGGCGCCCGGATGGACGCCACGCTTGAAGATCTGCCGGAGGAAACCTCCGAATTCGCCAATGAAGTCTCCGAGGCCGCGGATGAAATCTCCGATGAGCTGGATCAGGACAACTCCCCGAACCGGTAACCACGTCACAAGATGACCGCAATGTAACCTTGGGCCGGCCCCGGCTGCGCCCCACCGCTGCCGCGCGCGGCGGGTCATAAATCGTGTCTCCAATCATTTTTTGGGGACCCCAAACATGACCGATACGTCTCAACCTCAATCGCCGTTCGCGAGCCTCGTGCCGCAACGGTCCGTCGGCCTGAAATTGCTGCTCGTCTGCGGACTTGCCCTTCTGATGGCCATTCCCGCCCTCTTCATTCATTCCGTGGTCCAGGACCGCCGCATGGGCGCGGATCGCGCCCTGGCCGATGTGAGTGAAATGGTCGGAGGCCCGCAATCCGTGCTCGGACCGGTCTTGTCCGTCCCCTATTCACGCGCCCTTGGCCCAAGGCAGGATGATCTGGTTTACGGCTATGTCGTCGCCTATGCCGACACCGGAACCGCCTCGGCCGATGTGGACGTTCAGATGCGCACCCGCGGCATTCATGCCATCCCTGTGTTCGATGCCACCATAAACATGGACGCCGTATTCGACCCGGCAGCCTTGCGCGCGGCCCTGCCCCAGGACGCCACGCCCATCTGGTCGGATGCCCGTATCTATCTCGGCGTCTCGGACACGCGCGGCATTCGGGATGCGATCACCGTCACATCAAATGGCACGGACGTAGCGATAGAGCCGACACCCTATTTCGCCGCCAACACAGGCAATTACCAACCTGTCCCGACCTCCGGCGTCACTCTTGCGGGCGGACATATTGCCGGTCTCGAAACCGCCACGTCGCCCATCGTGCTGACCTCCAGCATGCGCCTGTCCGGGGCCGAACGCCTGTCGATTGCGCCGTTTGCAAAGGATACGCGGGTCACCCTTGCCAGCAATTGGAACGATCCCAGCTTCCAGGGCGGCGTATTGCCCGAGCACCATACGGCGGGCGACGGCCAGGCGGAAGGCTTCGAGGCGCATTGGCGGGTGCCCTATCTGGCACGCGGCATTGCCGGCGCCGGGGCCAATCTCGACCTTGGCGAGTTGACCGAATGGAACCGCCGCGACATGGCCGTGCGGTTCATGAAGGAAGGCAATCCCTATCAGAGCGTCGAACGCGCGCTGAAATACGCCGTCATGTTTGTCGGCTTCGTCTTCCTCGCCTACTTCCTGTTCGAAGTGACCAGCGCCGCCCGCGCCCACCCCGCGCAATATGTCCTGGTCGGACTGGCACAGACTATCTTCTACATCCTGCTGCTCGCCATGTCGGAGCGCATCGGCTTTGACGGAGCCTTTCTAATCGCCGCAAGCATGACCGTGCTGCTGACCGCCGCCTATGCGGCCAGCGTGTTCCGCTCACGGCTGTATGGCCTGCGCGCGCTGGCGATCCTGTCCGGCATCTACACGCTGATCTACGTGCTGATGCGGGCCGAGAGCCATGCCTTGCTGGCCGGTGCATTGGCCAGCTTCGCGGCCATTGCGCTGACCATGTACATGACCCGCAACATTGACTGGTACGGCGAGCGGACCTCCGCGCCCGCTGCTTGACATGAAGGGGGAAGTGCCCGAACGCCTAGGCCCTATGATGACGACACTTCCCCCTGTTCGCGGCAAGCTGCTCAAGGATGCCAGCCTCGCGCCCTATACCTGGTTTCGGGTGGGCGGACCGGCCGACTGGCTGTTCCTGCCCGAAGACGAAGCAGACCTTGCCGGCTTCCTGAAGACGCTCGATCCGGCCATTCCGGTGACCGTGCTCGGCGTTGGCTCAAATGTGATCGTGCGCGATGGCGGCATCGAAGGCGTCGTGATCCGCCTGATGGGAAAATATTGGGGCGCAGTCGAGGCAGAGGACGGCATCACGCTATCTGCCCGGCCAGGCGCCCTGGATGTAGCCGTCGCCAAGGCCGCAGCCCGCAACGGCATCACCGGGCTCGAATTCCTGTCCGGCATTCCCGGATCCCTTGGCGGCGCGACGCGCACCAATGCAGGGTGTTATGGGCGGGAATTGCGCGACGTGCTGGTCAGCCTGCATGGTTATCGGCGGGATGGCACCAAAGTGGCCTATCGCGGACCGGCCCGGCCGGGCGCGCTTCCGGAAGCACATTTTTCCTACCGGCATACGGACCTTCCGGACGACCTCATCGTGACGCGTTTGTTGCTTGAAGGCACAGGCACAGGCGCGCCTGAAACCATTCTCGCGGAAATCGAGGCGCTGCAGGCCCGCCGCGCAGAGACGCAGCCGATCAAGGAGAAGACGTCCGGCTCGACGTTTGCAAACCCCGACCCGCCCGGCACGCCGGACCAGCGCTCCGCATGGAAACTGATTGACGCTGCGGGCTGCCGGGGCCTGAAGGTTGGCGGCGCGCAGGTTTCGCCAAAGCACTGCAATTTCCTGATCAATACCGGCGACGCCACGGCGGCCGACCTCGAAGCGCTGGGCGAACTGGTCCGGGCGCAGGTGCTGGAGTCGCAAGGCGTGGAGCTGCGCTGGGAAGTGCGCCGTATCGGACGCATCCAGCAGCCCCTGCCCTGACCGAAGGGCGCGCGCCTAGAACGTCCCTTCCAGCTGGATCGTGAAGATCGGTCCGAAATCGCGGGAGCGGTCTTCCACCCGCACGACATTGCCGAGGCGATTGGTGTCGTACAATTGCCGGCGGAACGTGTCATTCTGGTTGGCAAAGTTCCCGAATGTCGCCTGTCCGGTCATGCCCCAGATGTCCTTGTGCTCGATATAGGCAAACCCAAATCCCGGGCGCGCCCCTTCCTGCCCTGTCTCTGAGAGGCGGTAATAGGGATTGCGTTCCCAGCGCTCAAGCCCGATGCCCCAGGCCCAATCCGTTCTCGGAATATCCTGGCGCATCTCGGCGAGCATCCAGTATTTCGAACTGTCATTGATCGGCCTCACCTCCCCGGTGAGCGGGTCCGTCACATCCGACTCGTAATACTCACCCTCAAACGACAATTCCGCGCCAGCAAAACCGATTTTGTCGAATTTCACCGTGGCATCCCATTCGGCGCCAAGGCGCCAGGCCGAGTCGAGATTTCCCGGACCATCACCCGTGCCGATGGGCACGCGATCGACGATATCTTCGATGTCGGAATAGAAGACTTCGAGCGTCGCGGCGCCCCAGCCACCATAATTCTTCTCGGCCTGGGCGCTCAACCGCCAGCTCTGCTCCGGAACGATGTCGGGATTACCATTCTCGCCGTTCCCGGCACTCAGATTGACCGATGAGACGAAGTCGAAAAAGTCCAGCTGCCCCACTTCCCGCTCAAGACGTGTGACAAGCTTCAATGACGGATCGACCTGCCAGGACAGGCTGGCAAAGCCCTTGGGGCGGGTGAAGGTCCGCACATTGGACGCGTCGCCGGACTGGGAAAGTTCCGAGATTTCAGCGCCTAAGGAAAGTTGTCCGGTCACGGTGGGAGAAAGCCGACGACCATGCGTCACGGAGACTTCTCCCCGCTGTTCCTCAACCCGTGAATTCGCGTTCGGCAGGGTCTGCGGCTCTAGCGGACTGCCACCTTCAGAACTGGCAAGAGAAGATTGCTGGTCCAGATAGTTGAACGCGCCCTCAAGCGCGACTTGCCAGTCGCTTCCATTCTCAAATGCCAGGCCATATTCCGTCCGGAGAATATATTCACCCTCTTCAATATCGCGCGTGAACAGGCTTTCGGATATGTCCGTCCCATCAACATTGCCGCTGAACACCCGGTCAATGATGGGGCTGTCCTCTCGGCGAACGAGACCGATTGCCTTTAACCGGCCCGGTCCAAGGCCAAATTCGTAGTCGCCGCCAATCTCCACAAACACCTCGTCCTCGGCGCCCTCATACAGTCGCCGCCCCTCTGGCCCGTCAACCGGGAAGAGTTCCGCTGTTTCCTTCCTGTCCGGTTGGAACAGTGTGGTTTTTGCATTGAGGTTTCCGATAGCACCCGAGGCTGGCGTCCAGCCGACCGATCCGGACACGGAGACATATTCGGCGGCATAGGTGAAGTCTTCCTCACGGCGCTGTATCAGATTGCCTACGCCGTCGGTGACAAATTCAGGACCGTTGGATGCGCCGCGCTCCGGACTGCTTTCAGCCTCGAATGACCAGCTGATATCCCCCTGCCCGCCGGATAAAGTGAGATTGAGGCCGTTATAGAATGGCGGGAGGTTGTCACGGAACCGGGCACGCCAGCGCCATGTGCCTGAGACCGCCCCATCCCCATTGGTGATCACATTCACGACATGCCCGGACAAGCCAGCAATTTCAAAGGCTGACGCATCGACCAGTTCGAGCCGCACAACGCTCGAGGCGGAAATGCGGTCCAGCGACTCGGTCGCCCCATTGGACTTCCCGGACACGCGTTGACCATTGATCAGCACATTCCCACTGGCCTGACCAAACCCGCGAGAGCCATCATCATCGCCCTGGATCGAAAATCCCGGAATGCGCGAAACCATTTCGAGCGCCGTTCGCGGGGCATACTGACTGAAATCGTTCATCGTGTAGATGGTCGCACCGGGTGTTGTTTCCGGCGCCATGTCTGCGGCAGCAAAAAGTGCGAGTTGCGATGTGGCCAGGCCGAGGCAGGCACTTACGGCAAGCCGTGTCAAAGGGATCACGCTGCGTATCCTCCCCGCAGATGTCTGGAAAAATCTGGTGTCTCACCACCGTGTATAATCTCGATTATCGATATTGACTACATACGTAGTCTAAATATGGCAACAGGCCCTAACCTATATTTTTTGTCATCCTGCCGAGAAAAGGCTCTGTAGCTGCCACGCTAAGGCCGCTTTAACCCTGCAGACGCGATGTATAGTCCGAAGGCCAGCTTGCAGGAAAATCTCATGAAACGTGTTGCCGTGATCTATGGAGGCTGGTCGTCCGAACGGGACGTGTCCCTCACCTCTGGTAAACAGATGGCAAACGCTGCGCGCAGCGCCGGGTATGATGTTGTGGAAATCGATGCCGGGCGTGATCTGGCAACGCAGCTGACCGACGCAAAGCCGGATGTGGTGCTCAACGGCCTGCACGGGCCGTGGGGCGAGGATGGCTGTGTGCAGGGCGCGCTGGAAGTGCTCGGCCTACCCTATTCCCATTCCGGCGTGCTGGCCTCGGCGCTGGCGATGGACAAGCTGAAATCGAAAGCGGTGTTTCGCGAGGCCGGAATTCCGATTGCCGAGGACAAGCAGGTCACCCGCGCGGAGGCCGCCGCCGCCCATCCGCTGAAGCCGCCCTATGTGATCAAGCCGGTCGCGGAAGGATCCAGCTTTGGCGTGCTGATCGTCCGCGAAGGCGCCAATGGCCCGGCGAAGGAACTGACCGGCCCCAATTGGCGCTATGGCGATCATCTGATGGCCGAGGAATTCATCCCCGGACGCGAGCTGACCGTGGCCGTTCTGGGCGACCGGGCGCTGGCTGTCACAGAGATCACGACCTTAAGAGACTATTACGATTTTGATGCAAAATATGAGGCTGGTGGATCGCAGCATGTGATCCCGGCAGACCTGCCTGCCCATGTGACCGAAGCGGCAATGGAATTTGCGCTGAAGGCACACAAGGCGCTCGGGTGTCGGGGCGCGACGCGATCCGACTTTCGCTATGACGACAAGAGAGACCGGCTCGTGATCCTGGAAACAAATACCCAACCCGGCATGACGCCCACCTCGCTTGTCCCCGAACAGGCCGCATTCGTAGGCATGTCCTTCGAACAGCTGGTCGCCTGGATGATCGAGGATGCTTCATGCCTAAGGTAAGCCGCAATCAGACTGTCCCGAAGAAGAAAGCCAGCCGCCGGCCCGCCGTCATCGTTGACGAAGTGACCGGCGAAGAGGTGCGCGTCTCTTCGGTGGTCTTCGGCTTCGTCATGCTGGTGGCCATCGTTGTGGCAACCGCCGCCTGGATGGGCGGCTCCATGTCCCAGATCGAAAACCGGTTCGCCAGCTTCATGGACAATACGGCTCGCACTGTCGGCATCTCCGTCAATGATGTGTCCGTGATCGGGCTGGAGCAGGATCCGGCCCTCGCGCAGGACATTCGCGCTGCTGCCATGATCGAGCCCGGCGAGAACATGTTCCGCGCCGATCCGCATGTCATTCGCCGCCGCGTCGAAGGCACCCACAAGGTGCTGAATGTGCGCGTGCACCGGCTCTGGCCGGACCAGGTGGTGATCATTGCCGACGCCGCCGAACCGGTCGCCCTGTGGCATGACGGCAAGGCATGGACTGTTGTCGACGGTCTTGGCCGCGTCATTCCGGGTGCCCGCGCCGATGACCACAAGGAATTGATCCGCCTCGCCGGTCGCGGCGCCGCAAAGGCCGCCCCTGCCCTCGTCGCTGCCTTGAAGGCCGAGCCGGACGTGGCTCCGCGCATTGCCATCGCGACCCGCATCAATGATCGCCGCTGGGACATGCGCCTCGTGTCCGGCGCCACGGTTCGCATGCCGGAAGACCACCAGATGGTCGCCGCGCTGGACAAGCTTTCCACCTTGCAGGTGCGCACGGCCCTCATGCAGCGCCCGCTGGAGACCATCGACTTGCGCAACAAGGGCCGCGTCTATCTCGACCCGGTCAATGATCCTGACTTCACAGCACGCAAAGAGGCGGCTCGCAGCTGATGGCAAACGTTCAGGCCCGGCGGAAGCCCCTTGGGGGATCGCGTGCGTCCAGCCCGATTGCGGCGCTGGACATTGGCTGTTCCAAAATCACCTGCATGATTGGCCGGAATGACGGCACAGGCCCGCGCAATTTCCAGATACTCGGCGCCGGGCGCCAGCAATCGCGCGGGTTCAGCGGCGGTACCATCACCGACATGCAAGGGCTGGAACGGTCCATCCGTCTTGCCGTGGAAGACGCCGAACGCGAAGCCGGCGAACAGATCAGCCATGTCATGCTCGGCATCACCGGGCCGAAGCTGAATTGCCAGCTGGTCACTGCCACGACCGAAATCGGCGCCCGCGAAGTCACGCCGAAGGACATCCGCCGGGTCCAGGCCCAGGCGATGGCCAAGATTTCCACCAAGGGCGCCGACGTCCTCGCCGCATGGCCGGTCGCTTACCGGGTCGATGCCCAGGAAGGCGTCCGCGAGCCGGCTGGCATGTATGCAGACCGGCTGGGCCTGATGTTGTCGGTCGTGACCGCGCCGAAGGCCATCGTCCGCAATCTCGTGGAATGTGTCGGCCGCGCCCATCTCAGCGTCAACGCGCTTATCCCCTCCTCCATCGCCAGCGGCGCAGGCACGCTGATCGATGACGAAATCGAGAATGGCGCGATCTGTATCGACATGGGCGCCGGTGTCACGGCCGTCTCGGTCTATCTGAATGGCTCTCCAGCCTGGCTCGGCCTTGTCCCGGCGGGCGGCACGCATGTGACGTCGGATATTGCCCAGGGCATCGGCACGACCTTTGCCGCCGCCGAGCGCCTGAAAAGCGTCTATGGCACCGCCAATCTCGAAGGCCCCGGCCTCGCCGAACGGATCGAGGCGCCCTGCCTCGGCGATGATGGCCGCCTGCAGGCCACCCGGATGGAACGCGCCCGGCTGGCCGAGATCATCGCACCGCGTATCGAGGAAATCTTCGAATACGTCCAGCAGACCCTGCAAGCCAGTGGTGTACGCAAAGTACTGCCTCGGCGCGTGGTGCTGACAGGCGGTGCAAGCCAGTTGCCGGGCGTTCGCGACGTGGCCAGCCGCATCCTCGAAGCGCCTGTGCGGCTCGGTCGTCCGACAAATGCTGAATTCCTTGGCGAAACACTGGGAACACCAGCTTTTTCCACAGCTTCAGGTCTGCTACTGTATTCGGAGTTGGGGTTCGCAGACGCAGTACGGGCTGGCATTGCGTCAAAGGAATACGGAGCAGAAGCCCGAAGCGGAGCCGTGAACAAGGCGTTCCACTGGTTGAAGGAAAATTTCTGATGCCAAACGCGAATCACTTAACCGCTTCTTAGCTGCAACGCGTCATTTTAGCGCTTCAGCGTGGCTTATGGCGGTAAGGTGAGGACGACGAATGACACATGAACTCAAGCCCAGGATTCTGGTCTTTGGTGTTGGCGGTGCCGGAGGCAATGCCGTTGACAACATGATCGAGGCGAACCTGCAGGGTGTCGAGTTCATCGTGGCCAACACGGATGCGCAGGCCCTCTCCCGATCGAAGACGGAAAACCGCATCCAGCTCGGCCCGGAAACGACCTCTGGCCTCGGCGCTGGCGCCCGCCCGGACATCGGCGCGAAAGCCGCAGAAGAATCCATGAACGATATCCGTGAGCGCCTCGAAGGCGCCCACATGGTCTTCATCGCCGCTGGCATGGGCGGCGGCACCGGAACCGGTGCAGCCCCGGTCATCGCGCGCGCCGCACAGGAAATGAACATCCTGACGGTGGCTGTCGTGACCAAACCCTTCAGCTTTGAAGGCACACGCCGCATGACCTTCGCGGAAGAAGGCCTTGCTGGAATCCAGAAATACGTCGACACGATGATTGTCGTGCCGAACCAGAATCTCTTCCGCATCGCCAATGACCGCACGACCTTCGCCGAGGCGTTCCGCATGGCGGATGATGTGCTCTATTCCGGCGTTCGCGGCATCACTGACCTGATGGTCATGCCGGGCCTGATCAATCTCGACTTCGCTGATGTCAGCTCGATCATGCGCGGCATGGGCGCGGCGATGATGGGCATGGGCGAAGCCGAAGGCGAGAACCGTGCTCTCGAAGCCGCCAAGCTGGCCATCGACAACCCGCTGCTGGACGATATTTCGATGCGCGGCGCCAAGGGCGTGCTGATCAACATCACCGGCGGCTATGACATGACGCTGTTCGAACTCGACGAGGCCGCCAATGAGGTGCGTCGCGAAGTCGACCCGGACGCCAACATCATTCTCGGCTCCGCGTTCGACACCGAACTCGAAGGCAAGATCCGCGTGTCCGTCGTGGCGGCTGGCGTTGATGCCGTCATGCCGTCGCTCAAGCAGAACACGCCGGTCGCGGAAACTGTCCGCCAGCCAATCGCCGAACCCATCGAGGAAGAACCGGTTGCGGAAGCCGAACCGGAAATGGAAGCGGACCTGGCCGTGGAGGAAGAGGATCGTCCGAAAGTGATCCTGCACCACGCCTCCCCGCTCCGCTCCGACGAAGTCGACCCGCGCGGTGACTTCACCGGCCAATCCCTGCCAGCCGAACATTTCGAAGGCAGCGAAGGCGAAGACCAGATCCAGGCCGATGCCGTGTTCAGCAAGCAGACCGAGGCCCCTGCCGAGGAAGAAGGCCGCCCAAGCCCGTCCGGATTCTCCAATCTTTTCGGATGGCGCCGGGGCTCACAGGGCGAAAATGACGACGCCCCAACGGCCGAGCCACGTTCGCAGATCGTGTCCTCTCCGGACGACCATCCGGAGCCAGCCCCGTTCGATGATGCGGACCTTGAAATTCCGGCCTTCCTGCGACGGTCGGCCAACCACTGATTTCTGCACGCCGATGCAGCCTGTTCAGGCGCGGCGCGTTACAATAAAACATAATAATTACAGGGCGAAGGCATATGCCTTCGCCCGTTCTGTAACACGCCGAAACAAGCCGTGTTTTGTATCCTGACGGCATACACCCCAAACTCTTTTGTGAAACTGGAGGTTGGTGTGTTGTCCGGTAGTGTAGAATTTCAGCAAACGATTGCGCGGCCCGCGGTGTGTGCGGGTGTCGGTGTGCACAGTGGTGAAAAGGCCCGGCTTGTCCTGAAGCCGGCCCCCGCTGGCACAGGCGTCGTTTTCCGCCGAACCGATATCAAGGGCGGGGATACAACCATCCAGGCGGACGCGGAATATGTCTCCGATACCCAGCTCGGCACCACGCTGACCAATGAAGCCGGTGTTTCTGTCGCTGTGGTCGAACACCTGATGGCGGCGCTTGCCGGCATGGGCATCGACAACCTTCTCATCGAGATTGACGGGCCGGAAGTGCCGATCATGGATGGCTCCTCAGCCGTTTATTGCGAGCTGCTGATGCAGGCCGGCCTTCAGCGCCAGTCCGCCCCGCGCCGCCGTATTCGCATTCTCGAGGCCATCGAGATCGAGGATGGCCCGAAACGGGCACGCCTCTCGCCGTCGGAAGACAAATTCCTGACGCTGAACGCGCGTATCGAATATGATGACTCGGTGATTGGTGTGCAGGAAATGGCGCTGCAGCTGGCGCCCGGCATGTTTGCCCGCGACCTGGCTTTTGCCCGCACCTATGGGTTTGCCCGCGACGTCGACATGCTGCGCGCCATGGGGCTCGCCCGTGGCGGATCGCTGGAAAATGCCGTTGTGGTGGACAATGGCGAAGTGATGAACCCCGAAGGCCTGCGCGCCGAGGACGAATTCGTGCGCCACAAGATGCTGGATGCGGTCGGCGACATGATGCTGGCGGGCGCACCGATTGCCGGGACGTATGAAGCTGTCCAGCCGGGCCATTCGATCAACAATCTGCTGGTCCGCAAGCTGCTGGAAACCCCGTCGGCCTGGTGCTGGGAAACCGATACCGCCGATGCGGCAAGCGTGGACACCCGCCGGTCCGCCGCTGTCTGAGGCATCGCGCCGCGTATCCCTGAGAAACCTGCTTGGAAAACCCCGCGGGTTCGCGCTAAGCAGGTAGCCAGATCATCACAGCAGAAAGCGCCTGCCCTGCCATGCGACTGTCCTCGAAACTTCCGATCCTCCTGATTGCCACCGCAGCCCTCACGCTGACGGCCTGCCAGTCCCGCGAAAAACGCCGCGAAGAACTGGCCTATGTCGAGCGCCCCGTGGAGGCGCTGTATAATCAGGCGGCCACGGAACTGGACAAGCGCGATTACGATCAGGCGATCCTGCTGTTCAACGAAGTCGAGCGCCAGCACCCTTATTCCGAATGGGCCCGCCGCTCGATGGTGATGACGGCCTTCGCCCATTATCAGGCGCGCCATTATGACGAGGCCATTGAAGGCGCCCAGCGCTATCTCGGCCTGCATCCCGGCGGCTCCGAGGCGGAATATGCCTATTACCTGATCGCAGCCAGCTATTTCGACCAGATCACCGATGTCGGCCGAGACCAGGCGACAACCGAGCGCGCCCGCGACGCGCTGATGGATGTGGTGCGCCGCTTCCCGGACAGCCAGTATGCCCGCGATGCCAGCGTGAAGCTCGACATGGTCCGCGACCAGCTGGCCGGCAAGGAAATGACGGTGGGCCGCTGGTATCTGCGCAACAACCAGACCCTGTCAGCGGTGAACAGGTTCCGCACCGTGGTGAAGACCTATGACACGACTTCACACGCCCCAGAGGCGCTGCATCGTCTGGTCGAAGCCTATCTGACGCTTGGCCTGCGCGATCAGGCGCTCGCGGTTGGCTCGACGCTCGGATACAATTACCCCAACAGCAACTGGTACAAGTTGAGCTACCGCCTGCTGACCGATGAGGGTCTTGATCCAGAAGCCCTGGACGAGGAAACCCGCCGTACCCTGTTGCAGCGAATCATTCCCGGCGGCAAATAGCGGCCCGGCGGTCAGCCGCCGATCAGGTCAAACCATTCATCTTCCGTCAGCGTCTGCACGCCAAGGCTTTCGGCTTTCTTGAGCTTTGAGCCTGCGCCCGGCCCCGCGACGAGGATATCGGTCTTGGCCGACACGGAGCCCGACACTTTTGCGCCCAGCGAATTTGCCCGTGCTTTCGCTTCGTCCCGCGTCATCCGCTCCAGCGTGCCGGTGAAGACGATAGTCTTGCCGGCGACGGGGCTGTCGGACGCCGCAGCCTTTTCTTCTTCCACGGTGATTTCTTCCAGCAAGGCGCTCAGCATCTCGCGATTGTGAGGCTCGGCCTCGAAGTCGACGAGCGCGCCCGCCGCGGCCTTGCCCACGCCGTCAATGCCGGTGAGTTCGGCGAAGGCTTCGGACTCCTGCCCGCCTTCAGCCGCGCGCACGACCGTTTCCCAGAAGGGCTCCCATTTCAGGAAGTGCCGGGCATAGAGCTGGGATGTGGTCTGGCCGACATGACGGATGCCGAGCCCGTTCAGGAAACGCGCGAATGGCACAGTCCGGCGAGCATCAATCGCATCGAACAGTTTCTTCGCAGAGGCTTTCCCGAAGCCTTCCCAGTCTTCGAGTGGCGGCAGGTCTTCTGCCTCGATGCGCGCGGCCAGCCGGAAAATATCCTGCGGCGCCTTCACGACGCCCTTCTCTTGAAAGAGCTGGACCTGTTTGGCGCCGATCCCGTCAATGTCGAGCGCCTTGCGGGAGACGAAATGCTTCAGCCGCTCCACCGCCTGCGCCGGACAGACGAGCCCGCCCGTACAGCGTCGGCGCACATCGGCCTCGCCCTTGTCGTCGATCTCGCGCACAGCGGCCGATCCACAGACCGGGCATGTGTCCGGCATATGCCAGACCGTGCCGCCGCCATCCTGCACCACGCGCAGGACTTGCGGGATGACATCCCCTGCCCTCTGTATCTCGACCGTGTCGCCCGGTTTCACACCAAGGCGTTCAATTTCGTCTTCATTGTGAAGCGTGGCATTCGACACCACGACGCCGCCGACCGTAACCGGGGTCAGGCGCGCGACCGGCGTCAGCGAGCCTGTGCGGCCGACCTGGATGTCGATCTCTTCGAGGGTCGTGGTTGCCTTTTCGGCGGGAAATTTGTGGGCGATGGCCCAGCGCGGCGCGCGGCTGACAAAGCCGAGGCGCTGTTGCCAGTCGAGCCGGTTCACCTTGTGGACGACGCCGTCAATATCGTAGCCGAGCGTTGCCCGCTGTTGCTCGATGTTGCGGTAGGTTTCGATAAGGTCGTCGACGGTTGCCGCTTTGGCCATCAGAGGATTTGTCTGGAAGCCCCACTCAGCGAAAGCCGCCACCGCCTCCATCTGGGTGTCCGCGAAGGGCGCGCTTTCAGCCGCCCAGGCATAGGCGAAGAAATTCAGCGGCCGGGATTTGGTGATCTCGGTGTCGAGCTGGCGCAGGCTACCGGCAGCGGCGTTGCGCGGGTTGGCGAAAATCTTGCGCCCGGCTTCGCCTTCACGCGCATTCAGCGCCGCGAAGTCGGCGTGGCTCATATAGACTTCGCCGCGGATCTCGATGAAATCGGGCCAGGTCTTGCCAGCCAGCTTCGTCGGGATGTCATCCAGTGTCAGGGCGTTCGCGGTGACGTCTTCGCCGACCACTCCGTTTCCGCGTGTTGCAGCCCGTTTCAGCTTGCCCTTCTCATAGGTCAGGCTGAGCGACAGGCCGTCGATCTTGGGTTCAGCGGTGAGCTCCAGGGGTTCGGACTCGTCCAGTCCGAGAAAGCGCCGGATACGCCCGGCGAACTCGGTGACGTCTTCGTCTGAAAACGCATTGTCGAGCGACAGCATCGGCGCCGCATGGGCTGCCTTGGCAAAGCCGTCCTGCGCCACCGCGCCGACCCGGTCGGACGGGCTGTCTTCGCGTTTCAGCTCCGGGAAGCGGGCTTCGATGGCGAGGTTGCGTTGGCGGGCCGCATCATATTCGGCGTCGGTCAGGACCGGCGCGTCTTCCTGATAATAGGCCGCATCGGCTTCGGCGATGAGGGCAGCAAGGCGCGCGAGTTCAGCGGCCGCTTCGTCCGGTGCCAGATCCTCGACCGGTGTTGCCTCGCTCATGCACCCTCCAACAACCTCCCGGCGGCTGCGCGGGCCTCAGCGGTAACTTCGGCGCCTGACAGCATTCGGGCAATTTCTTCCTGCCTGCTGCTGTCATCTAGCCCGCGTATGCGTGAGCCGCCAGCCCCATCCTGCTGCTCTTTTTCGACGAGCCATTGCGCGGACGCGGACGCGGCCACTTGCGGGCTGTGCGTGATGGCGAAGACCTGCCGGGCCTGACCCAGCGAGATCAGACGTTCCCCGATCGCGGCCGCGACCGCGCCCCCAACGCCCTGATCGGCCTCATCAAAGATCAACGTCAGCGCAGAGCCTGCTTCGGCGAGGGCACATTTCAGGGCGAGCGAGACGCGGGCGAGTTCGCCGCCGGACGCAATCTTGCGCAACGGGCCAAAACCCGCGCCCGGATTGGTCTCGGCGTCGAATTCGACCCAGTCGATTCCGTTCGGGCCGCCCTCCCCCTCTGCCAGCGGCGTGATCGCAACGCGGATCACCGAGCGGCCAAGTTTCAGCGGCTTCAATTCGCGGGCGATGGCCTTTTCCAGTTGCGATGCGGCCGCCTGCCGCGCGGCGCTCAGCTTGCCCGCCGCCTGGTGCCAGTCGGCGCGGGCGGAGGCCTCGGCCTTGCGGGCGGCAATCAGCGCGTCTTCGCCCGCTTCGACCAGATCGAGGCGATCGCTCAATGAGGTGAGCATGTCCGGCAACATATCCGGATCGCAGCCATGCTTCCGGCCCGCTGCGCGCAGGGCGAACAGGCGCGCTTCAGCGCCGTCCAGTTCTGCGGAGTCATGATCCACGAGCCGCTCAAGCTGGCCAATGGCGTTCGCCGCTTCGCGGGCTTCGATCAGGGCGCGCTCGACCGCTTCCGCGGCGGCGCGCGCCGCAACCGGCAGTGTGTCCTGAGAGGATTCAAATCCCGGCAGGCGGCAGATGCGCTCAGTGGCCCGCGCCGCCTTGGACAGGGCATCTTCCACGCCGGATTTCTCCAGTACATTTTCGGCTTCGCGTACGGCTTCGGTCACGCGTTCGGACTGCATCAACAGGGTCCGGCGCTCTGTCAGGATTGCGGCTTCGCCTTCCTGTGGGTTGAGACTGGAGAGCTCCGAGACGGCTTCGGCCAGCCAGTCGCGATGCTCGATGGCTTCGGCGTGCGCGTCTTCCAATTCCTGACGCCGCGCGCTGGCCTCCGCCATGGCGGCATGGGTGATCGCGCACATTTCCAACAGTTTTTCATTGCCCGCAAACTGGTCGAGCAAACGCCGGTGAGACGAGGGCTTCATCAGGGTAGAGGCCGCGTGCTGGCCGTGAATCTCGACCAGAAGGTCGCCAATCTCCGACAGGAGCGCGGCGCTGACCGGTTGGTCATTCAGGAAGGCGCGCGCGGGCCCGCTGCGGCGGATGACCCGCTTCATGGTCAATGTCTCGTCCGGGGAGGCATCAATGCCGGCCTCGGCCAGCGCAGCCCAGACCGGATGGCGGACCGGCGGCGAAAACTCGACCGCCACGCTCGACTGGTCCTGCCCCGCCCGGATCATCGCGCGGTCGGACCCATGCCCCATCGCAAGCGACAGGGCATCGAGAATGATGGACTTGCCCGCCCCGGTCTCCCCGGTCAGCGCCGTAAACCCGGCGCCCGGTTCGATGTCCAGGCGGTCAATCAGGACGAAATCACGTATCGACAATGAAAGGATCATGGCCAGTCTCCAAAGAGTCTACTGGCCATGATTTATCATTAGAACAAAACCGGAACAAGCCCGATTTTCACAGACCGCCTAAAGCGGCATGCAGGCCGCGCGCAACCAGTCCTTCACCGGCCCGTCCAGACGGTCGGCCAGGAATTCGTAGACTTGCGCGTGATAGGCATCGACCCAGTCCCGCTCGTCCTTGGTCAGATGGGCCAGATCAATCAGGTCCCGCGCCAAGGGCGCAAAGGTCAGGCATTCAAAACCATACATGTCGAGTTCGCCGCCTTCGATGGCCGCCGGCGGCGTGACATATTGCAGGTTCTCGATCCGGATGCCGTACTGGCCGGCGCGGTAATAGCCCGGCTCGTTCGAGACGATCATGCCGGTTTCCAGCGGCACGGAGTTCCACGCCTTGGCAATGCGCTGCGGCCCCTCATGGACGCCCAGATAGACGCCCACACCGTGGCCTGTGCCGTGCTGGTAGTCGAGCCCGGCCTGCCAGAGCGCATGCCGCGCCAGCACGTCAAGATGCGTGCCGGTCGTTCCTTTCGGAAAGCGGACCATGGCCAGCGAGATATGCCCCTTCAGCACCAGCGTGTAGTGACGACGCATGTCCGTACTCGGATCACCGATCGGCACGGTCCGCGTCACATCTGTCGTGCCATCAAGATACTGGCCGCCACTGTCGACGAGATAGAGGCTGCCACGCTCCAACTTGCGGTTCGAGGCCGTCGAGACGCGGTAATGCGGAAGCGCCCCATTCGGCCCGGCGCCGGAAATCGTCGGGAAGGACAGATCGTTCAGCCCGCCGAGGTCTTCGCGGAATTCCTCCAGCTTGATGGCGGCGTCGATCTCGGTGATCTCGCCGCTTTGCGCGTCCGTATCAAGCCAGTGCAGGAAGCGGGTCAGGGCCACGCCGTCGCGAATATGTGCAGCGGCAGAGCCTGCGAGTTCCGCCTCATTCTTGCAGGCCTTGGGCAGCGCAACCGGGTCGCGCTGGCGCACGGGCGTCGCGCCCGCCTGTTCGAGCTGGTCGAAGAACCAGGCCGAGGCCACATCCGGATCAACGCTGACGGTCTTGCCCTTCAGGTCGGCGAGGCCTTTTTCGAGGTCGGCCAGCGGGCGCAGCGTGACGCTGTTGCCGAGGTGCTGGCGCAGCGTGTCGGACACTTTGACTTCATCAAGGAAAAGGTCAGCCGACCCATCTGCGAACAGAATGGCGCGGCCGAGCGGCAGCGGGGTACAGCTGACATCGCCGCCGCGAATGTTGAACGCCCAGGCGATGGACGCCGGCGACGTGATCACAGCTGCGTCGAGCTTTTCAGCTTTCAGGTCGTGGCCGATCTGCACACGCTTTTCGTCATGCGCGACGCCTGCAAATTTTACGTCATGCGGCACGACCAGCGCGGCGGGCTGGTCTGGCCGGTCAGCCCAGGCGAGGTCGATGGGGTTGTTCGTGACGGCGACCAGTTCAGCGCCGGCCGCCTTGGCCGCCGTGCCCATGGCCGCGACATCGTTCGGGCTCATCAGTTTCGGGTCATAGCCAATGCGCTTGCCGGTCATGTCCTGTGATTTGAGCCAGCCGAATGGGCCGGGCTCCGGCACGGCCTGTACTTCCCATAGGTCCGGATCGGTCTGGTCGGCGACCTGCAGCGTGTAGCGGCCATCGGCAAAGATCACGGCGCGGTCTGTGAAGACGAAGGCGGAGCCGAACGAACCGGTAAACCCGCTCACCCAGGCCAGGCGCTCATTGGCGTCCGGCAGGTATTCGTTCTGATATTCGTCATCATGCGGAACATAAAGGCCGTCGATGCCCTGCGCGACAAGCTGTTCGCGAACGAGGGGCAAATGGGCGCGTCCGTCCTGCGGACCGCCCTTGATATCAAATGTCTGTCTCATGCCCCTTACTTAGAGCGAAAGCGGTGTTTTGACCATAGAAAGCCGCATCGTAGCTATGCATTTATTCATGCTAATTTCCGCTTTTCTATGCTTTTTTGTTTAGAGTTATCCGTTACATAGCGCCCATACAAAAAATTGTGCGCCGCACAATACAAAAAGAGGGACGCACTATGAGACGTCAAAACACAATCGCCACGCCAGAGATGGCAATCCTTTCCGGCCAGACCCGGTCGCTGATGGTCAATGAAATGGCTGAGCCAGCCTTCGTCAACGCCTTGCAGAGCGCCGAAAGCCAGCGCCCGCAAATCCTGGCCCGCCGCTCCGCCCGTTGGGCTCGCCGCGCCGCTTACTGATCCTGCAGGGCCTGGCCCGGTTTCCGGAACACCAGCGTTGACCAGCCGTCTTCGCGGATACGTGTCTGGAAATCGAGCCCCCGGGAGGCAAACGCATTCCGGACTGGCGGCGCCTGATGGTGCAACAATCCTGACAGGATGATTGTGCCGCCCGGCGCCGTGAGAGACGCAATATCCGGTGCGAGCCCGATCAGGGGTCGCATCAGGATGTTCGCAAACACGGTGTCATATGGCCCGCCCTGACGAATGCGCGGCGTGTTTGCGCCCGTGACATGCAAGGCGGTAAAGCCGCTGACATGGTTCTTCCGGGCGTTTTCGTTCGCCACCAGCACGCTGTCGAGATCGATATCCGTGCCAATCGCGGACGACGCGCCCGCCTTCAGGGCCGCAATCGCCAGCACGCCGGAGCCGGTCCCGAGGTCGAGCACCTTGCCGATGGACCGGCGGCGGCGCACCTCGTCCAGCGCCAGAAGGCAGCCCAGCGTCGTGCCATGATGACCCGTGCCGAAGGCAGGGCCCGCTTCGATCAGTACGGAAATCTTCCCCGGTGACTGGCGCGCAAGGGCATGGCTGCCGGCCACGATGAACGGCCCGGCCTTGACCGGCGGCAGGCCTTCCAGTGACAGCGTCACCCAGTCCCGTTCGATAACCTGTTCGATTCGCGCCACGAGGTCCGGCGCGGCCTCCTCGATGATCGCGACGCACGCTTCGGCGTCTTCCAGCGTTTCGGCAAAGGCATCGAGCCGCCAGCTCGTCCGGCTGTCTTCCTTGGCATCGACCGCGCCCGCAGGCGACGGATCGGCCCAGGCCAGCGCATCCCACGCCAATTCGATTGGCGTCCGCGCGCCCTTTGCACTTATCTGATACATAAGCGGCGCTTAGCAGGGTCGGTGACCGCACTCAATCTCTGATCTGAGTGAGACAGTCCCTGCCCTTTCACGCGAAATACCTGAGCGCTTTAAGGGGCATCATAGACTTGCACGAAATAGGGGTCTGCATAGCTGCTCCCCACAGTGCCCAGCACGATCATCTGTTCTCCGGAATCGGACTGGAAGACACGCTCGCCTGTCAGGGCAACGGGGCCGCTGGCCAATGGAACATCCAGGATGTCTTGCGTCCCTACGCGCTCAAACGTCGTGTCCTTGTAGTAAGCCAATTTGCCAATCAGGGAGGGCGTGTCGGTCGATGTGCGCACCAGGGCCGCCCAGATTCCCGTTTCAGATGAGTGATCGGCCCATTCCAGATAGACGCCTTCCGGGAGGCGGTCGAGATAGGTCATATCGACTGCCGGGTCGCTGGTCGAATTGAACAGGTTACCAGATGTGGCAAGAAGATCATCTCCGTCCTCGCTGATCCAGATATTGCCGGCAAATTGGTAGTCGCCGTGGTAGGGGGAGCTCCCTTTTCGGGTGATGGGCCAGGTGGACACATCCCATTTCTCGATATCATTTGGAGAGACCCCTCGATCGGCCCCATATACCCATTCGCCGTTCGGGTGCAGACGCATTTGCGTTCTTGCACGGGCGCCGCCTGCTTTTGATACCTCGTCTGCCGTAAAATCAAGGGAGATGAAATTTACCCATTGATCCCGATACGGGACGACATGCGCACGCCTGTTGCGGTCGAGCACGATATCGCCCCAGTCGGCACTATAATGCTGTGTGTCGATAACTGTCCCCGACGTCAGATCCACCAATGAAACCATGCCCGGATGCGAAACCGCTGCAAACTTTTCGTCGAAGGATATACCAACTCTGTGCGCCCTGCGAGAAAGAGGGACCAGTTTTTCGGAGAAATCACCCAAGTCCAGAAGGTGAAGGACCGGGGCTTCATCCGAGACGTACGCAATCAGGTTCAAAGATTTGGAATATTCCGCATCCGTCACCACCCCTTTGGCCCGATAGACCACCGGATCTGCACCTTCAGACACAAGGACCGTCACCCTTTGTGGTCCGCTCACGCGAAGCCCGTCGCTGGCCGTCACCTCAAATACGTATTGGCCGTTGACGACTGGCAGGAACCGCAACACAGAATCGGTCAGTCCGGTCGGCGTTACGGAACTGATTTCCGGCTCGCTGACCAGGGACCATTCAAACGTAAGCGGCATACCTTCCGGATCGTAGCTGTCGGACGCATCAATCAGGACTTCCCGGCCGGCATGGCCCGCGGAATAATCCTGCACGACAAGCTCCGGCGGGTGGTCGAACACATCCGATTCCGGCACCGTTGATTTGACCAAGTAGTATCTCTGCGGGTTCGTTTCGTGGTCTTGCGACAGGATCGCGACCGAGTTCGCCGACTGGCTTGCGACTAAAAGCTTCGCATACAGCTCGGAGCCAGCCTCTCCTTCCGAGCGCGGCAGTTCGATGACGCGAATCAACTCGCCGGTCTGGCCATCATAGACTTTGACCCCAGCCCCATAATCGAGAACGTACCAGACGTTTGCATACGCGCTGTGCGAGGCCTCACGGATTGCACCATTGATCCCCTGAAGCTGCATGACATAGGTCATATCCGTCGACGGATCTTCTGTCGCGTAGACGACGACCCCACACTTCGTGAGTAGTGTGGCGCCATCCCCTGACATCCAGAGATTTCCGCAAAATGGAAAGTCTCCATGGTAAGGAGAATCATAGGATTGGCTGGCAACCTCGTCCGAAATATCCACCCGAAAGATATCCGAAGGGGACAATCCATTATTGGCAGCGTAGGCTTTCGTGCCTGACGGGTGCATCTTGGCGCGTGCGCCGTAATAAGTGTACCAACCACGAGAAACTGCCCCACCATGGATCGCATTGATCGTCTCGATGGCGTGTATGCCATAAGTATTCGAAAACACGGCCGCATGACCGTCGTCAAACATCACGACATCACTCACGTCCGCCGTGCTGCGCCACGTACCAATGATGCTGCGGGCTTCGAGGTCGATAAAGGTAACCATATTGATATGGCCGACCGCCGCCCAAAGGCCACTTGCGGATACAGATACCGAGGTGCCGGTCTCCGGGAGTTCAAGACGGGCGGCTTCGACACCGTTCTCATCCAGGATCGCAAGGTCCTTCTCCCTCACCGTAACGGTCAGGCCGCCACCGGGCTGGGTGCTGGCATAGCGGAAGGGCGTATTCATCACGCTGATCGAGAATGGCGATGCCGTGATAACCGGAACGTCCGTTTCGGCAACGGCATACCCGTCACTTGCCTCAAGCTTAAAGACGTAGTTGCCCGTTACATCGAACTGGACAGGGAGTGAGGCGCCGTCAAAACTGGCCCGGAGGGTTGACCCGGGCGGCGATTCTTCCACCGTCCAGGTATAGGTGAGCGGGTGACCGTTCGGATCCGTTGATCCGGCTGCGGACAAGGTGATTTCCTCTCCCAGTGCGGGCATGGTGGCCGAGACCTCGACCATGGGTATCGGGGCATCATTGGTGAGCGTAACAACCAGACTGTCATACCCCGACGCGCCCGCCGGATCCGTGACCGTGAGTTCAAGCACATACTCGCCTGGCACCATTGCCTGCAGTTTCGGCTTGGCATCATCTTCCGGCAGGAAGCTTGCCGTCGCCCCGTCGGGTTGCGACGTGATCGACCAGGAATAGGTCAGGTCATCGCCATCTGGATCGGAACTCTGGGAGCCGTCGATCTCCACGCCTTCTGCATCAAGGCTCGCCGTGAAGTCTTCTGCGACTTTGGCAATGGGCGCTTCATTCTGGGGCGCAGGAGGTGGCGGAGGCGAAGGGTTACTACTGGTACCACCGCCTCCACCACATGCCGACACCCACACAGCCGCAGCAATGGCTCCGGCAAGCCCTGACCTTTTCATAAGCTTCTCCCCCTGGATGAAACGGGTTTCTCTTATTCCGCGGGGGGCGGCAACCCTTAATTGAGTAAAAAATTTCCTTCTCGATGCACTTTGGGGTGAGTGTCACCGCTTACTCGCCGCAAGAGGCAATACCTCCGCAAAAATTCCCCTTAGAGGGGAATAAATGGGAACCGCCCCGAAACGGAGCATGCCAGATTCAGCTGGCAGCCAACCTTGCTGTTCAGATAATTCGGCTCCAACATTCCCCTCATGTTCAAACGCCTGCTTCCCGCACTCGCCTTGGTCTGCGCTTGTCAGAGCATCCCTCAGCCTGCGCCATCTGAGGCCCCTGCCCCGGAGACGCCCTGGCGGGAGGTGGCGGCGGACAATCTCGTCATTCTCAGGACACGGACAGGGGAGGTCGTGATCGAACTGGCCCCTGAAGTCGCGCCCCAGCATGTCGCGCAGTTTCGCGAGGCGGTACGGGCCAATCTCTACAATGGCGAATATTTCTATCGCGTGATCGATGGCCATGTCGCCCAGGCCGGGCTGGAATTCGAGCATCTTCTGGAGGATTGGGCTGAGCTGCCGCTGGAAGCCGAGCGGGCCGTGGACCCAGACGGCTTCGTGCCGCTGGGCAATGAGGACCTGTTCGCAAGCCAGGTCGGGCACCGGGACGGCTTTGCCGTCGGCCGTGAGCGCGGGCAGGAATGGCTGCTGCACTGTCCTGGCGCGCTTGGCATGGCGCGGAATGCGCCGCCGGATTCCAGCTCGACCGAATTCTTCATTCCGATTGGCCAGCGCCGTTATCTCGACCGCAACTATACGATCTTCGGCCGGGTCATTTCGGGCATGGCCCATATCAATCGGCTGGAACGCGTGGAGCCGGCGGGGGAGGAAGAGATTGGCGCCTTCACCGATCCGGACACATCCGAACAGGCCTTTGCGGCGCGTGCACAGGCCCTCTCCGCCAATGAGATTTTGTCCATCGGGCTCGCGGCCGACATGCCCGAAGACCTGCGCCCACGCTGGGAAGTCATGGCAACACCCGGCACAGAATGGGAAGATTTGAAAACCTCAAAACGCGACTACAGCATCTATGACGCCTTTGTGGTGACGCCGCCGAAACGCGTGGATATATGCACCCTCCCTGTCCCTGCGAGAGCGCTGCCCGCTGATTGACGAACCCGGCGGGGTTCGCCAAACACAAAGAAAAACGGGGAGTGAAATGCTGACATCAATACAAGGCGCTACACGCGCAGGCCTGCTTGTGGCCGCAATCGGGGCCATTGCCCTGCCGGCCCATGCCGACACAGGGGACACGGCCTGGATCCTCGCCTCGACGGCGCTGGTCCTGTTCATGACCCTTCCGGGGCTGGCCCTCTTCTATGGCGGTCTCGTGCAGGCAAAGAATTTGTTGTCGGTGTTCATGCACTGCTTTGCCATTGCCTGCCTGATCAGCCTGGTCTGGCTCATGTGCGGCTATTCCATCGCGTTCGGGCCGGGCGAAAGCGGCTATCTGGGCGGCTTTGCAAAAAGCATGATGGCAGGCGTCACAGGCACGCCGCTGGACGGCCAGACCATTCCGGAACCCCTGTTCTTCATGTTCCAGATGACTTTCGCGATCATTACCCCGGCGCTGATCGTGGGGGCGTTCGTCGAGCGTGTGAACTTTGCCGCCGTGCTGATCTTTTCCGCTCTCTGGCTGCTCCTCTGTTATGCGCCCGTGGCCCATTGGGTCTGGGGCGGCGGCTGGCTGGCCGACAAGGGCGTGATCGACTTCGCCGGCGGCATCGTCGTGCACACGACCGCCGGGATTTCTGCATTGGTCTTCGCCCTGATGCTGGGGCGTCGCAGTCATTTTCCGAAAGACATGCGCCCCCCGCACAGCCCCGGATTCGTCCTGCTCGGCGCGGCCATGCTCTGGGTCGGCTGGTTCGGCTTCAATGCCGGGTCCGCGCTCGGCGCCAATGAAACCGCAGCGCAGGCGATGCTGGTCACCCACATCTCGGCCGCCACGGCGTCGCTGGTCTGGATGCTGATCGAATGGGTCAGCTTTCGCAAACCTACCCTGGTCGGCATCGCCACAGGCATGGTGGCGGGCCTGGCGACCATTACCCCGGCTGCAGGCTCGGTCGGCCCGGTTGGCGCGATCATCATCGGCATCCTGGCCTCGGGCGTCTGCTACGCCGCTGTCGGCCTGATCCGCCAGCGCCTGAAGGTCGATGACAGTCTCGACGTGTTCGCGGTCCACGGCGTGGGCGGCATGCTCGGCAGTCTGCTGATCCCGTTCCTGGCCGCCACAGGCCCGCTCGCTCCGGGACTTGAGATGTCCGTTGGGGCGCAATTTGGCGCTCAGCTGCTGGGTGTGGTCGTGGTCGCCCTTTACTCGGCCATCGTGACGGCCGTCATCCTGTTCGCGATCAAACTGGTCATTCCGCTACGGGTCTCGCCCGAAGACGAGGAGAATGGCCTCGACTCGGCGACGCATGGAGAGACGGCGTATCATATGTGACCTGGCCCTGCGGCGCGCTTGACAGGTGCGCCGCAGCGACCCACGCCTAGGGCATGACCGACATGCCGCCCTATGAAACAAGTGACACGCTTTCCGGCCTGACTGGCATCCGGCATGGATTCTTCGGGCGGCGCGGGGGCGTATCGGGCGGGCTCTATGCCAGCCTGAATGCCGGCGAAGGCTCGGGAGATTCCCAAGACGCCGTCGCCACAAACCGCGAGCGCATCCGCGCGGCCCTGTCGGCGCGCGCCCTGCTCTCCTGCTACCAGATCCATTCGGCCGATGTGATGCACGTCACCGAGCCCTGGACCGTTCGCCCGGAAGCGGACGCGATGGTCACGACGACACCAGGTCTTGCCCTCTGCATCCTGACGGCGGACTGCACGCCCCTCCTGTTCGCCGACGCCGAGGCGGGCGTGATCGGCGCAGCCCATGCCGGCTGGAAAGGCGCGATCGGCGGCGTGATGGACACGACAGTGGCGGCCATGCTGGAGCTGGGCGCCCGGACCGACCGGATTCGCGTCGCCATTGGCCCGACCATCCAGCAGGCGAGCTATGAGGTCGGCCCGGAATTCCGCGACACGTTCCTGTCGGAGTCTCCCGAGAGCGCGGCCTTGTTCATTCCGGGCGACGGCGACCGCCTGCATTTCGACCTGCCCGGCTATTGCCGGCAGCGGCTGGACCGGCTGGGCGTACACAGCATTCACGACACCGGACTGGACACGTGCGCGCTGGAGGATGCCTATTTTTCCAACCGACGGCGCAATCATCGGGGCGAGCCCGACTATGGCCGAAATGCCTCAGTCATCATGCTTGCACTGTAATTTTCTGAAAAAGTCCGAAGAGTCAGGTTGCGACTCGCTGCCCTATGTTACAAAAGCGACACCAATCGGGCAGCACGGGCGCTCCAACATGAAACTGCTTTCCTGCAATGCGAACCGGCCATTGGCAGAAGCCATCGCCGATTATCTGGACACGCGCCTGACGCGATCAGAGGTGAAGACGTTTTCGGATCAGGAAATATTTGTCCGCATCGACGAGAATGTCCGCGGCGAAGACGTCTTCGTGATCCAGTCCACCTCCTACCCCGCCAATGACAATCTGATGCAATTGCTGATCTGCATGGACGCGCTGAAGCGCGCCTCGGCCCGGCGCATCACGGCCGTGATCCCCTATTTCGGCTATGCCCGCCAGGACCGGAAGACGGATGGACGCACGCCGATTTCCGCCAAGCTGGTCGCAAACCTGATCTGTAGCGCGGGCGCCGACCGCGTCCTGACCGTCGATCTTCATGCCGGCCAGATCCAGGGCTTCTTCGACATCCCGACCGACAACCTCTTCGGCAGCCCGGTCATGGTGGACGACATCAAGGAACGCTACGGCACCAAGGACCTCATCGTCGTGTCGCCGGATGTCGGCGGCGTGGTGCGGGCCCGCTCGCTGGCCAAGCGGCTTAAGGCCGATCTTGCCATCGTCGACAAACGCCGCCCCGAAGCCGGCAAGTCCGAAGTCATGAACATCATTGGCGACGTGTCCGGCAAACGCTGCATCATGCTGGATGATATGTGTGATTCCGGCGGCACGCTGGCAAACGCCGCTGCCGCTCTGAAAGAGCATGGCGCGAAATCTGTCTCCGCCTATGTGACGCATGGCGTGCTGTCGAACAATGCCGTGCAGCGCATCGAGAAATCCGTGCTCGACGAACTGGTGATGACCGACTCCATCCAGCCGCCGGAAGACGCGATCAACTCGAAATCCATCCGTATCCTGCCCATCTCTCCCCTGCTCGGCGAAGCCATCCGCCGCATCGCAAATGAGGAAAGCGTCTCGAAGCTCTTCGATCGCTAAGCCCGGCTACTCGACTTCAGGCGCCAGCCGGTTCACCAGATACCGCACCGCGCCAAGAATCAGCAGGATGCTCGTCACCAGCAAGCCCGCCAACACAGCCATCAGCGTGGCAATGGCGTAGTAGGACAGCACATACCAATTCGTCGGGATGTCTTCGAATTCCCCGATAGGGATGGACGAGAAAGTCAGCAAGGCGACGGCGCTGCACAGGCTGATCGTGGCGAACCAGGCAATCATGCGCACGCGCTTGAACAGCCAGATGCCGATATCGGCACTGCTATTGTGCATCATCCCCAACATGGTGAGCATCAGGGCCAGGATGGTGGCAGACGCGCTGGCAATGGCTGCGCCGAAATAGAGGGAGGAGTCGGACAAGGCCTTGACGAGACTCATGGCTTCAGAGCGGGAATATATCTGACCCACAAAGAGGCGGTGAATGCCAAACAGGATGAATGTCAGCACACCGCCGACCATCGGTGTGGCTTTCCCAACCGGCTTGGGTGATGCCATGACTGAAACCTCCTGCCCTGCGGCGCGTCCTGCTGCCTGTCGCAACTAGACGCGCCACCGGTCCGGAAGGTTCCGAGGAACTAGCTTATGCAGAATTCCATGGGATATGTGATGCCTTTGACTTCTACAGGCTTCCCCGCCTCGTTGGTAAACGGTTTAAAGGTCGCGCCCTCGAGCGCTGCCGCCGGAGATTCGAAGGCCGGATCGGAGCATTCCGCGAGCGTGTTCTGCGGAACGCCATCAGAGCCAAGATCGAACATGACCATGCATCCGCCGCTGAGTCTTTTCTGGGCCGCCTCCACGGGATAGGATGGCCTTGGATAAGTTACAGCCTCAGGCGTCCAGTCTGCATTTAGCGACAGGCTGGCCAGCTTGTTTTCGGCCTGGGATGCATCCAGCCTTGCTAACCAGACGGCAGACTTTACGCGCGTGTCGGCCCAATTTTCGATAACCTTGCAACCGCCGACTTCACTGCGGATCTCCTCAAAAGCTACATCGCGCTTCAATGGTGCCAGCGGTACAGCTGGGATCGAAGCAGGCTCGGGCGCAGCATCCGGCACAGGAGCCGCAGGAGGCCTTGGAACTTTCGCGCCGGAATTTGCCGTGATGAACAATGAATCTGCCAGGACAAGCCCCGGCTCTGCCATCGGATCAATAGCCGCGCCGTCGCGCCAGACCTCCAGGTGCAGGTGCGGTCCCGTGGCCTGACCGGACTGGCCGAGCGAGCCAATAACCGTACCGGCAGATACGGCTTGCCCCCCAGACACATTGATGTCTTTCAACTGGCCAAAGCGCAGCACCGTATTACCCGCAGAAATTTCAACGAGATTGCCATAGCCGCGGGTCATCTCCGCGCGGGTCACAGTGGCCGCTACTGGCGCATAGACCGGCTTGCCTTCTTCCTCGGCGAGATCCACGCCTTTATGCTCTTTCGCCTCACCCGAGACGGGATGCTTGCGTAGGCCAAACGCGCTGGTCAGTTTGGCCTTGTCGAGCACGGGATGGCTGTAGGCAATAGCGTCGGCAGGCAGAATGGCTGCGCCACGGATCAGGGATCCCTGCGCAAGGGCGAGCGGCGTGGCGAGGGCGAGCGCAGCGACTACGGCAAGGCCAAGGCGCTTCGGCCGGTGCGGGGTTTCACTCAGCAATTGGGTCAGGCGCATTTTCAGGGTTCCTTCCTTCTTGAGGGTGAATGCTGCAACCGGCAGGATGAGCGCAGGCCGGGCATGTCGCGCGACCTGGGTCAGGGCCCGGGCATAGGCGATCCGATCCCCTGTCAGGTCCGCCGTCTCTTCGTCGACAATGGCTTCACGCCAATAGTCGAGCCGCTCGCGGATGGCCCAGGCGAAAGGCGAGAACCAGAAGAGGTCTGCGACCATACGATCGAAGGGCCGGGTCAGCAGGTCTCCCCGCTTCAGGTGAACCAGTTCGTGCACGATGATCTGGGGTGTGTGCTGTTTCGAGATCAGCGCCGCCGGAATGAATATTACCGGACGCAGGATGCCCGCGAGAAAGGGCGCGCCGTGTGGGATGACACGCACCGCTGGCACGCGCCGCAACCCGATGGCATCGGCCCAATGGCGGACCGGACGCACAACCGGGCGGGATGTCTGCTTCAGCCGCTGTAGCCGCGCCTGCCCCATACCCCAGCAGAGCACACGCACGCTCCACCCCGCCACAAGCCCCCACAGGATCATCGTCTCGATTGGAGGCATACGGAAGGAAGGCTGGGCTGCTTCGACAAAGTCAGCCTCCGGCTGAACCCTGAGCACTTCCATCATGGGCATATCCGGCAGTGCCTGTCCGGCGACCTGACTGAAGCCCGGCATGAAGACAGACGCGAGGAATGGGGCGAACATGAGCGCTGCGGCGCCGCGCCAGATAGTCTGCGCCATCTTGGGCGAGGGCTTGAGCGCGCAGAGCCCGGTGGCGAGCAGCCAGAGCGCGGCGCTCCAGCCAAGGGCGAGACATACCAGTCCGAGCAGGCTCATGCCTTGTCCTCCGTATCCCCGGCGGCGGCATTGATGATGGCATCAAGCTCGTCGAGTTCAGCATCCGACAGGTGCGGGCTCTCGGCAAACAGCGCCGCAGGCAAGGGTCCGTCCATGTCCAGCACCTGGCGGGCAAGATGACGGACAAGGCCGCCAAGCGTCGCCGTCCGGTCAAGCGCGGCGGTAAACACCGCCATGCCATGCACATCGGCCCGCGTGACCCACCCCTTCTCTTCCATGCGCGCAATGACGGTGCGCGTGGTGGAGGGTTTCCAGCCTTGCGCCGGGCCGATGGCCTCATGCACTTCCCGCGCGCTTTGCGGGCCAGCAGACCAGAAATGTTTCAGTACGGCGAGTTCGGAGGGATTGGGTTGGGACATGGCAATCTCGCTAAGTTGGTCACCCAATCACTACAAGTGTAGCGTACTCATGTCAAATGAAACCTTGCTCTGCGAATTTCCAGGTCCGCAAAACGGCTCGAGAGTCCGAAAATAACGGACTCCCTCCAGACTTTTTCCTGCGATTTATGGATACTTTATGGACAGGTTACGGACACATTTATGGACAGGGTCCGCGGGCGTTTCCCGTCCCGGTCAAGTGGGCCTATTCGACGGTCCAGCCACGTGGCGTACGGCGCGCATCCAGGGTGAGCGGCTCATCGCCTGGCTCGCGTGCGGCAGCGCGCGGGCCCTTGCGACCTGCATAGCGCATGAACAGGGCCGCCGAGGCCAGCAACACGCCGGCAATGGCCGTCATTACGGCAAGAAGGCTGGCAAACAGGACAAGAAGCAGCCCGATACACAGCTGCGCCACAAGGCTGAGCGCGCTCGAAAACGCGTTTGCGATGTTGAAACGGCCGGAACTGGAAGCTGCTTGGGTCATGACTCTCTCGATTACACAGCAAACATGGCGTCAGCTTTGCGCCCCGTCAATGGAATGCAATGCGGATACCATGTGAAATCACGCAATTGCCTCAATCGGCCCGGATCAGCAGGCCCCGTTCGGTGCGGATCTGCGCATAGGCCGCCGTGATCGACGCTGCCTTGGCATGGGCTGCATCCTCGAATTCACGGGGGGCGCCCATCTGCACCACCCGGTCGGGATGATTGTCCGCCATCAATTGGCGATAGGCCGCGCGAATGTCTGAAAACTCCGCATCATGTGCCACACCCAGAATGTGATACGGGTCGTCACTATCCGGCCCCAGATGGCTGGCCTTGATCCGGCGGAATGTCCGCTCGTCAAAACCGAACGCGTTTGAGACGGTACGCAAATAGTCCATCTCATCCATGGTCACGACGCCATCGGCGCCGGCAATCTGGAACAGGCCGTCCAGTACTCCCTCAAGCAAGCAAGGCCGGGTATGGTATTTCCGGCCGATCTTGCGTGCATAGCCTTCATAGCCGCGCACGGTCTGGCGGGCGATATTGAACACGCGGCGGACACTGTCTGCATCTTCAGGCGCGACCCGGAAAACGCGGGAAAACACCATGATTTCCTGATCGGACACGACCCCGTCGGCGACGGCGAGCTTGGCACCGAGACCGACCACGGCCGCCGTGAAGCCCACATCATTCGGATCTGGCGCGCACGCAAAATCCTCTCCGTCGGCAAGCATGCCGTCAGAGGTATCAGGGTCGAACAGGCGTCGCCCGCCCTCAAGCAGTCGGGTCCACAAAGACATTCGGGGAAATTCTATACCCTATTTTGCGAATTTTGGGAGCGCGGCATGCTGACAGATGCGTGAAGTACTGCTCACAGTTCCAATTATGAATTCTTTTTTAGATTCTGATGCTTGTTCACTGATGATCATTATTTGGGCCTCGCTTCGACCGCCGCGCGCAAGGCCGCAATCTCCGACCGCATGTCCTGGATGGCTGTCAGGACCGCTGCCCGGCCTTTCTCGGCCGTCATCAACTCGTCTTCCAGTTCCTCTTCGAGTTCGTCGAGCCCCTCTTCGATGATCGCCTGTTGTTCGGCGGCGAGGGAATCCACGATCAATGCGATGAAGAGGTTCAGGATGGCAAAGCTGGCGATGAAGATGAAGATCAGGAAGAACATCCAGGCATAGGGATTGCCGTCATCAATGACTTTCTGGACGACCTCGAACCGCCAGCCATCCATCGTCATGACCTGGAACAGGGAATAGGCCGAACGTGGCAAATCCCCGAACAATTCAGCGACCTCCTCATTCTCGGTATTGCCATACATGTTCGTCGCCATGACGGCGGCGACATAGGTGATCAGCGCCAGCACCGCGAAGATCGCGCCCATGCCCGGCAACGCCTTCATCAGCGCCTCGGTGATCCGGCGCATCATCGGCACGATATGCAGGAGCCGGAGAACCCGCAGGACGCGGAGCGCGCGAAGCACGCCGAACGCCTGACTGCCCGGAATAAGGGACACGCCGATGACAATGAAATCGAACCAGTTCCAACCACCCCGGAAGAATTGCAGCCGGTACACGAACAGTTTCAGCAGGATTTCGATTGCAAAGACGTATGTGATTGCCTGATCGATCGCGTCCAGGGACAGGACGAGGCTTGGCGGCAGGGTTTCTCGATAGGTCAGGACGCCGAGGATCACCGCATTCACGATGATCAGCGTGATCACCAGGTGCCGGAACCATGGCCGTTCGATCATGCCCTCAAGCGAAGAATTGTGGGTGTTGATGTCAAGTGTTGCGCGTTTCATGGTCTGAGCCGGGTCCCCTTCGGTCGTGAGGCCATACGGCGTTTTGCCCGCAACCGCGCCAGCTGCCAAGGCATGTCGTGGCTCTGGCCGGGATCCGTGCGGCCCGCTAGTCGGCAGACGTGGTCGTGTCGGAAACAATCACCCAGTCGCCCTCGATCTTGCGGAGGACCAGCGTATAGAGCCCGGACGGGTTGTCGCCTTCGACCTCCAGCATCCAGCGGCCATGCGCAATGGCGGCGTCGGGCGACAGGATATCGATCTCATAATCGGACGTCACGAGTGTGCCCATCTTTGCGGGCGTGTCGTAGCGTGTTTCATACCGTTGCAGCGTCGCGTCCCAGCCGCGCGCGATGTTTCCGCCGGACGCGAAACGAAGGTCTTCGGATTTCCAGTAGCCGTCCATGAAAGCGGGAATATCCCCGCGATTCCATGCTTCGTCCTGAGCCTCCAGCATCGCCGTAATCGCTGCGGCCTCGTTCGCTTCCATCCCGGCCGTTACGCCAACTGGAGCGGATGGGGAGGTCGCGCAAGCCGCAAGAGCGAAAGGCAGGACGAGCGCAATCAGGACTGAACGCATGAATATTCCTCCGGACTTTGGGGCCGACAAGCCGGGCCCCTCGCCTATCGCTTGAGATAGGCCTGACGCGCCCACTCTATGGCACTGAGCGCCACGGCGACACCCCCGAGCCAGAAGGTGATGATGAAGACATCATAGAACCCGTTCTGCTCGATCATCTCGCCGAGCCAGGGACGGCCCAGCGTGCCGATCAGCATGGTGAGCGAGGCGAGCAGCGCATATTGCACGGCGGCAAAGCGCGGATTGACCACGGAGGTGAGATAAGCCGTCATCGCCACGAGCGCGAAGCCGCCCGCAATATTCTCCGCGAAGATCGTCACCATCAGACGCGCCATGCGCTGGCCCTGGTCGGAGGCGAGCGCCACCTCCTCCGGCTGAAGTTTTGCCGCCCAGTCGGCAAACGTAATCAGGGGCGCGTCGAGATGGGTGAAAGCGAGGAAGGCGTCCACGGTCGCGGAGCCGGCGGCGAGGTCCGCATAGAGCAGATTGGTCGCCGCTGCGACGATCCCGCCGACAAAGAAGACCGGCATCCGACCCAGCACCGCAATCAGCGTCGCACCGATCAGCGAGCCGAGAATGGTGGCCACCACGCCAAAGAATTTCGAGGCAATGGCCACATCGTCCAGCGTGTGCCCCAGCGCATCGAGGTCGGCGCGCAAGTAGAAGGGATAGGCAAACGAGCCCCAGACGGCATCCGTGAACCGGTAGGTCAGCGCCAGCGCAAGAACGAGAATTGTCCACCAGCCGAGCCGGGAAATCAGCTCCATCAACGGATCGAAGATCGCCCGGAACAGCGTTGCCAACAGCTTGTCGCCCCGACCCTGTCCGGCGATCAGGAGCGGCGCCTCGGTGGCGACCGCCTTTTGCGTGAAGACGAGCAAGGCGGCGACCACTGCAGGCAGCACGACTGTGAGCAGGACAATGATCGGCCCCTGTTCAGAGACGAACACGCGCGAGGAAATATCCGCGCCCAGCGCCAGTTTACGCACGACAAACGTCCCAATCAGGGTGAAGCCAACCAGCCAGCTGGCCGCAACGACGGCCACGGCCGGCAAGGTCACCCTGCGGCGAAGCGAGGGCAGGAAACTCATCCGGCTCGTATCGGGGCGGGAAGAAGATTCCGGTTCCGGCGCCAGCAAACTGCCGAGCACCGTCAAGGCGATGAACACCGACATCATCACATAGGACACGGTCCATCCGACGCGCGCGGCGACCAGCAAGGCCAGGAAGCCGGAGATGAATCCGCCGGATTTGTAGCCGAACTGGTAGAGGGCGGACATGAGGTCCTTGTCTTCTTCAGACCGGGCCACTTCGATCCGCCAGGCATCCAGGATCAGATCATGTGTCGGACCAATGATCGTGATGACGAAACAGATCAGGGCCACCAGGCCGATATTCTGGGGCGGATTGCTGAAAGCCAGCACAATCAGGAGCAAGGCGATCACCGACTGACAGACGACCAGCCAGGACCGGCGCCCGCCAATGCGCAGGAAGGGCACGTTCCGGGCACGACCGAACATCGGGGCCCAGAGATATTTGAAGGAATAGCCGAGAGATACGAGGGCGAGCACGCCGATCGTGTCCGTATCGATGCCTTCCTGTGTCAGCCAGGCAGAGAGGACGCCCACGACAGCGCCATAGGGAATACTGGCCGCGAAGGACAGGATCAGCATCGCCGCCATGCGGCGGTCCTTCAGCGCCTTCAGCGCGCGGACGGCGCGTGAGGGCTCACGCACAGCGGGAGGCGTTGGCGCCGACGTATCGCTCATGCAGCGCCTTCGTGCCGGGTCGGCTCACTCGTCCAGTGCAACGCCAGGCTGCGAAGGGCTTCAGCATCGAGAGGCTTGGCCGCGACGCTGCTCGCGCCGGCCGCGCGGGCCTGACGTTCGATACTGGAATTCATTTCTGCCGAGATGGCGATCATGGGCACAGTGGACCCGGTTTCCCGAATGCGCCGCATGGCTTCAAAGCCATCCATCACGGGCATGCGCAGATCCATAAGGATGAGGGCAAAGTTCATTTGCGTTGCAGTCTCCACGGCCTCGCTTCCGGTGGAGGCCACAGTGACGCTAAAACCAGCCGATTCCAAGGCGCGGCGTGCGATCAATGCGTTTACCGGATTGTCATCGGCAATCAGCACATGCCCTGCCCCGGTCTGTTGCACGGGCTCATCAATCGCCTGTTCGCCGGACTGGATGACAAAGACGCGTTCCGCAATCGAGGACGCCCGGAGGGGACGCACCAGCCATCCGGCACATCCGAGGCTCCGGAAACGCTCAATGGCGCCCCGGTCTTCAGGGCGCAGCACGACCAGGGTGGGACGCTGGCGCGCAAATTCCCTGACAAGCTTCTCGCGCAGATCTGCCCCGATCAACAGGACATCGACATGGGCGGGGACCCGGCCCGAAACCGGATCGATCATGTAAGGCGTGGCCTTTGATCCGCACAGGGCCGAGGCGGCCGCGAGCGCGGTGGCGCCCGGGAGCCCAACCAGCCCCACAGTCATATCCAGATTGGGCAGATCGTGAGTCGAGGGCATGTCGGCACGCGGCAAGGGCAGGAAGACGGTAAAGGCGGTGCCCACGCCCGGGGCGCCGTCAATATCCACCCACCCACCGAGGAGTTCCGTCAGGCGCTTGACGATGGCGAGGCCGAGCCCGACGCCGCCATCCTTGTACGCATCTTGCGTGGCCGATTGGGTAAAGGCGCGAAACAGCTGGGCCCGGTCGGATTCGGCAATACCCGGCCCCGTATCGATGACCCGGAATTCCAGCCCCTCCTGCCGGTCGATGATGTCCAGCAGGACCGAGCCCTGCCGGGTGAATTTCAGCGCGTTCCCCACCAGATTGAACAGGATCTGACGAATCCGGCCTGCATCGCCGGAATAGGTCGGCATCGGCAAGGGTTGGGCGCGGACAGCAAGATCGAGCCCGGCTGCATGCGCGCGCGGACTGAGCAGTTCGATCACCTCGCGGCCAAGTCGGACCGGGCAGAAATTCTCGACCTCCAGTTCCACCGCCGAGGCATCCAGCCGGGCATAATCCAGCACATTGTTGAGCAGATCCAAAAGGCGGGCACCGCTCATCCGGATGGCTTCGGCATATTCGCGCTGGGCTGGAGCAAGCTCGGTCTCCAGCAACAGGGAAACGGTCCCGAGAATGCCGTTGAGCGGCGTCCGGATTTCGTGGCTGGCCGTCGCGAGGAAGGTGTCTTCCGGCTTGGCGGGGGGCTTGGGTGCATCCGTCATAGAATGCCAGCCCTATCGCAAAGCCTTTATCATTCATTTAACCGACCAGGCCGCCAGAGGCCGCTCCCTGCGGCTGCGAAATAGCCGGTTTGGCCATACCGGGCGGGCGATGCCGATAGGAGAGCGCTTCAGCGATATGGAGCCGCCGCACACCATCGCAGCCCTCAAGATCGGCAATCGTCCGCGCGACTTTGAGGACGCGGCTGTAGCCTCGCGCCGTCAATTGTAGCCGTGCGGCCGCGTCGGCCAGTAGCGCCGCACCCGCCTCATCGGGCGCTGCAGATGTCTCCAGTTCCGGCAGAGGCGTGTCGGCATTGACGGATCGGCAGGTGTCACTGGCCAGATGAGAGAGCCGTTCGGTCTGGATATCCCGCGCGCGGGCAACCCGGTCCCGCACTTCGGCAGACCCCTCCGATGGCGGCGGCAGAGCAAGGTCGACAGCCGTCACCGGCGGCGTGTCATAATAGAGGTCGATTCGGTCAAGGAAGGGCCCGGAAAGCCGCGCCTGATATTGCTGGGCACAGCGGGGCCCGCGTCGGCAGGCAGCTGCGCCCGGACCACCTCCGCAACGGCAGGGATTCATCGCGGCGATCAGCTGGAAACGCGCGGGATACCGGACATGCCGGTTGGCGCGTGCCACGACAGCTTCCCCGGCTTCGAGAGGCTGTCGCAAACTGTCGAGCACCGTCGCCGGAAACTCCGGCATTATGGAGCAGACTCACCAAATATGGTGACTTGATTTCTATCACCTTTTATGGTGATAGTCCGTCATGGAACAAGAAATCAAATACGACCGTCCGAACACCGTGTCTGGCCTCATTGCCAAACACAAAGAGCTTACCGCGCTTCGGGAGAAGTACAAAGCCGAGATCAAGAAACTAACGGTGGATATAGACCACCTGGACGCGGCTATCCGGCTGTTCGATCCGAACGCGGACACCTACGCGATAAAGGAATACGTCACCAAGTACCGTGCCGAGAAAGGCAGCGTGAAGCGCTTTGTCTTGAATACGCTGCGGGAGGCCAAGGAGCCGATGACGTCCCGCCAGATCACGGAGCTATGGGCAGCAGATCGCGGGCTGAGCGCTGATGAGGCCACGCTCAACACGCTTCGCAAGCGGATTGGCGCCTGTATCAAGACCTGCAAGGAACAGGGGCTGATAAAGGATATGGGATGGACGAAGCACCATGATGCGAACGGGCCATATAAGCTATGGAAAATCGCCTGACTCTTGCTTTTTTGGTGCGCTTCCCGCATAAAGGCCGTGCCTGCTCGGAGGTTTGGAAGCTCAGGCAGGCACGGCCTCAACCCCTTGTGGAGGGGGGCTGTCGGAGAGTTGGACCGGGATCTTTAGGCCCCGGCCCTGCCGCCCTCAGTGGCGACTGCCGATCTAGACGGGTGGTCAGACCCCTCTAGACCGGGAAACGGTTAGGTAGTCGTCATATGGGTTCCATTAAGCGCTCCAGTCGCAGTTTGTTTTAATTGTTTCTTTGGCAGGAAGTAGCGTTTATCAAACAGATCCCGTCCAATGCGATTTTGCTGCAGAAGGCGAGACAGAGCGTTGTAGACGCTCTTGTCGTTACAAGGCTGCAGAGCCGATACAATCTCAGAGCCCTTCACCCCCGCGTCACTCCTGCTCAGAAGATCAATAATGGCATTCTGAATATGGCTGTTTGCGGAGCTACCAACGGCCGAGGCCTGCACCGGCTCTCTCAGGCCCTGCTCAACCTCTGACTTATACTTCTCGAACTCACTTGGCAAAAAGGCGTGAGCCTCATGCCTGACAAGCTTATTATCCGCCTCCAAGCGGCTGAGCGCGTTGTAAAAACCTTTGTCTGACTTTTCCAACCGCGGCCCTATCGGTCCACTCAAGAGAGCTTCCTTAAGGTCCGCGTACGACACAACTCCCCGGTCCTTTACAGTTTTCAGAATGCAAGACTTCCAAGTAGGGGAGCTCTTCATCCGCTGGGATTTGATTGTAGAGGTGGGCGCAACCCTTGGAGTAACAAACTTGCTTGGCAGATCAGCTGGTAACGGGATCCCCAAATCTTCTAGCGCCGCCTTTGCCTTCAGATACTGTTTCCACAAATGTTCGGCCTTTTTCTGAGCGGCCATAGCCTCCTCAGCCGCTGAGATGGCGGTTTGGGCTTTGTCCCGGAGCGCCCCCAAAATATCTGTGTGGGGGGAGTCCGAGGAAGAATCGATGATTTCTACAGTCATGATTCCCTACATACAGCGGGCCTCCAAAATTGGCAATAGTAATTTGGAGGCAAGGGATGACTATTTCTGCCAGTATCCGCACCAAGCCTCAGACTTTGGGGCGATAGCAGCTGCGCTCACTATCATCGTGAACTGGTTGCCATTGGAAACGCGGCGAGCATCTTCGCGCCATGCCATCTCGACCGCGTAGGCATTCAGGTAACGGCCTGCGATATGATGGTGAGTGCCAATCTCAGCGCGGCGTACCCGGCTGAAGAATGATTCAGCCTGATTGGTGCAAGCGCCAGCCTGCGAGTAGGCCTTCTGGTGATTGATCCGCTTTATCGGGAAGTGAGCAGCCAGTTTGTCCCAGTGTGAAGCCTCGTCAGCGTGGACAGTCGCACCAGCGGAAACGTTCGCTATGGTGGCTGCTACGCCTTCTGCCTCAGTCGCTCCTACGTGCGTCATGGTGCGACCGCCACGCTCACGCATAACAACAACGACTTGGCGCTTGCCGGACTGGTGGATCTTCTTGCGGCGATCCTTACGATCTTCGCGCTTGTTGGCAGGCTTCACGTAGCCGCCGAAATAAGCACCATCGACTTCGACGTCTCCGCTGAGCGCGCCAGCGTCACGGGCAAGCCCTATGGCCTCGCGGCATTTGTGCAGCAGCACGAAGGCGGTCTTGTAATCAATATCCAGATCACGGGACAGTTGGAGGGCGGAGTACCCTTTTGCGCCATTAGTGAAGATGGCGATAGCGCCGAGAATGTCGCGGACGCTCAGCTTGCGGCTGTGAAAGATGGTGCCACTAGTCAGGCTAAATTGCTTTGAACAGCCTTTGCACTTCCAGACGGGGCGGCTCTTGAGGTTGTAGTGCTCAAGGCAACCGCATTCAGGGCAGACCGGCTCACCGTCTGTGTCCGCCCAGCGGATCATGCGGAAGGCTTTCTCGGCATCCTGGTCCGACATGCGGAGGATTTTCGCCAATGAAAGCGTCTTTGCGGCGGGAGAGAGAAGGAAGTGCTGAGCCATTTTGTAATCACCATTTTTGGTGATTTGTATATGGCCATTTACGGAATCGCCGTCAAGTGGTAATTTCACCGAAAATGGTGATTTGTTTGGAGGCCCCATGACACTGGTAAAATCGAGTCCGCCACCCAAGGCGCAACCGCGCAAGGATGCCCCTATAAATGCAGAGTACCAGGAGAAGGCAAAGGCTCTGCTTCGTGAACGTATTGATGGCGACTATTCCATGCTGGCGGAAAAGCTGAATGCGATGGGTATAGAGATAACGCCGCGCGGCCTTGAAAATAAGATCAGTCGCGGTGGTTTTTCTGCGGCTTTTTTGCTTCAATGCTTGGATGCTATTGGCGAAAGCCTATTTCGCACATAGATAGCTCCGTCGTATCTCGGCAAATTTTGTTTAGAGAATTTTCAGAACCGTGATTCAATGTGATTGAAATGGCGACGTGGCAACAAAAACAAGAAGCTTCTGGAAAGCTAGCGGATTTTCTACTTTGTAAATGTAGGGATTACGGGGAGCTTTTGACCCCGCTCAAGCTTCAGAAACTCATGTTTTACGCAGATGCATGGCATATGGTTGTCAAAGATGCGGAACTCACACCAGAGGAATTTCAGGCATGGGTGCATGGCCCAGTCGCCCTCTCGCAGTATCATCGCTTCAAAGAGTACAAGTGGCGACCCATTACGGAAGATATTGAGCAACCAGAGCTTGATGGCGACACTGCTGATTTTCTCGAGGATATTATTGATGTCTTCGGGAGCGAGCCGGCAGTCGCCTTGGAGATGATGACGCATCAGGAGCGCCCCTGGATTGAGGCGCGTCGCGGCATTCCCGATGATGAGCCGTGCAATAACTACATCTCTAAAGTCACGACCAAGCAGTTCTATGGCGAAGTCGCAGAACAAGATTAAAAAAACCAAGGTCGGCAGTAACACCGGATCTGGTGTCAGGGCGACGGCGCCTGATGACGAGAGTTTGAAATTTTCTTTTCGATTCTTCGACCCGAGCGATAAAGAGGTTTGCCCAGAAACCTTCAAGGAAGGCTACACCCAGACTTTGATGCAGCGCTTGCGGGACTTATCGCGGTTCACTGTGAAAGAGTTCCGGACAACGAACCACAAGTCTGTGCGAGGTCATAAAATTGATTGGGGGAAGACGGCCCGACCTGATGGCTTTACGAACCTCAATGAACAGTTCCAAATGTGCGAGCCGTGGCAGTTTCAGCTTACGGCCAACGAACATGGCCGCGTCCATGGCGTGTTTGTGGGAGGCTGCTTCTACGTGATCTGGCTTGATCACCACCATGCCGTTTATCCGAAACGAAAATGATGGAAATCAAGTCACCATTTATGGTGAGTCTGCTCCATAATGCCGGGAAACTCCGGCAATTCATCAAGGAACAAAACGCCATGATGCGCCAGGGACACCTCCCCCGGCTTCGCCTTAATGCCTCCGCCGACGAGGGCGGCCATCGAGGCCGAATGATGCGGCGCGCGAAACGGCCGTCGCCGCGACAGGCGCCCGCGTTCCAGCAAGCCCGCAATCGACTGGATTTGCGACACTTCCAGCAATTCACGGGCAGACAGCGGTGGCAGGATGCCCGCCAGTCTCTGGGCCAGCATGGACTTGCCCGATCCCGGCGGCCCGCAGAAGAGGAGATTATGACCCCCGGCGGCCGCGATTTCCAGCGCGCGCTTGGCCCCTTCCTGCCCTTTCACATCGCGCAGGTCCGGGCCTGCTGGCGGCGTTGCCAGTTCGCCCGGCCGGGGCGGGCTGATCACGCTGCGCCCCGTGAAATGATTGATCAGGGCAATCAGACCCGTGGCGCCGATTACGCTGCCCCCGGCCCAGGCCGCTTCGGCACCGCAAATCTGTGGGCAGATGAGTTGCAGATCCATCGCCTCTGCTGCCATCGCAGCTGGCAGGACGCCCAGCGTTTCGCCCAGCGCGCCATCGAGCGACAATTCCCCGATGGCGGCGTAGGATTCCAGCTGGTCGGCGGGAACCACCCCCATCATGGCGAGGATGGCGAGCGCGATGGCGAGATCGTAATGGCTGCCCTCCTTAGGCAGATCAGCGGGCGCAAGGTTCACGATGACGCGTTTGGGGGGCAAGGCGAGGCCGAGCGAGGCAAAGGCGGCCCTGACCCGTTCCCGGCTTTCGCCGACCGCCTTGTCCGGAAGGCCCACAATATGAAAGGCCGGTTGGCCACCCGCCATCTGGACCTGCACGTCCACCGGCTGGGCTTCTACGCCTTCGAAGGCAAATGTCGTAACCCTGCAAACCATCTCCAACCCCAGTCAGCATGGAGCAAATGGTTAACAGATTGCCGCGAACAAATAAAGAACGAAATTCCGAAAAGTTGAAACACCTTTACATCATGCGTCGAGCAGGACAGCGCTCAAGGCTTCATCGAGCACTTCGAGGCCGGCGCCTTTGCGCACGGCCTTTTCCGACAGGGTCCGGCGCCATCGCCGCGCACCCGGCTGGCCATTGAACAGGCCCAGCATGTGGCGGGTCATGGCATGCAGGCCGACCCCTTCGGCCAAACGCTCAGCCATGTAGGGACGGTAAGCCTCAATGGCGGCTTGCGGCGAGACCGGTTCGCCCTTGCCGAACAGGGCCGCGTCCACCTCTCCCAGCAAGGCGGGCGATTGATAGGCGGCCCGGCCGAGCATGACACCGTCGAAGACATCCAGATGCTCGCGGCATTGGTCGATTGTAGTGATCCCGCCATTCAGGATGATGGTCAGGTCAGGCCGCGCCGCCTTGAGACGCTCGACGAGGGCATAATCAAGCGGCGGGATATCCCGGTTTTCCTTCGGGCTCAGCCCTTTCAGCCAGGCCTTGCGGGCATGGACGGTGAAGACCTCGCATCCTGCCGCGCTGACTTTTTCGACAAAGCCGAACAAGGTTTCTTCCGCTGGCAGATCATCAATGGCGATTCGGCACTTTACCGTGACCGGAATGGCTACGCGCGCCCGCATGGCGCTGACACTGGCTGCGACCTCCTCCGGCCGCGCCATCAGGCAGGCCCCGAAGGCGCCGGACTGGACCCGATCGGACGGACAGCCGCAATTGATATTCACCTCGTCATAGCCGAACTGCTCGGCAATGGCGGCCGCCTCGGCGAGCTTTGCCGGCTCGTTGCCGCCGAGTTGCAACACGATCGGATGCTCGGGGTCGGAATAGCCAATCAGGCGCTCACGGTCGCCATGAATGACGGCATCAGCGGTCACCATTTCCGACCAGAGCAGCGCATGTTTCGACAGGCTCCGATGGAACATGCGGCAATGCCGGTCGGTCCAGTCCATCATGGGGGCAATGGAAAATGTATATGACAGACGGGAAGACATATTCGGCGCGGGATCCTCATACTGAGCTGGTTCAGACCGCCTTCTAGCGGAAATGCGCGGCTTGTGCATATTCTTGGCTGCAGAGGGGTTCATCCTCTCTCCGCTTCACGCCGAACCGGCATATCTATTGCAGCCCATCTCACATGACCCAGATCCCCTTCCCTTCACCCCAATCCGGGGCGCAATTGTGGCCCGACCTGGCGGCTTGGGTGCTGGACCATTCGGTGGCGCCGCAGCCGCCTTCGCCCCTGACGGGCGCAGAGCAGGCCCGCCTCGAAAAGCTGGTCCACCCCACGAAACGCACCAATCTTGAGCGGTCTTTCCGAGCGGTGCGCGCCGGGCTTTCCGACCATCTCGAACGTCAATCGGCGGAGATCATCATCGAACATGATGCCTTGGGCGCTCCTTTTCTTTCCTCTGATCCGGACATGTGCCTCTCC
>TARA_R110000765_G_scaffold426730_1_pt1 | contig 42591 bp, 72 predicted proteins | sample TARA_R110000765 | Tara Oceans TARA_R110000765 (sample SAMEA4398168) | marine metagenome | biome: Polar Biome; feature: [MES] marine water layer (ENVO:01000295) within the mesopelagic zone...; material: water (ENVO:00002006), including particulate matter (ENVO:01000060) such... | reverse complement strand
TTTTTTTGTATGTAATCGCTATCTAATGACAATATAGCGCTAGTAAAAATATCTTCAGCATAACCATGACAGCCGTACTTATTAATAAAATAATCAATATCTCGCTCCGATATTCCAAGCGGTGAGCCTTGGCTGTATTCTCTTTCGTTGCTAACGCGAATAAATGAGTTATGTAAGTTGCGTTGCTTTTCAGTTAAAACAGGCTTTAACTCGTTAAACTCTTCTATTGTACCGCTTTGCAAATAAAGCTGCCTTATAGCTTCTTCATCTGCTCCGTAACCAATTTCTTCACGATAGCTTATTTCTTTTTTATTGCTTCTAAATCCTTTTCTAACTCATCGTGCAAGTAATTATTATAATCGGCAGCGTGTTGTAATAATAAAAGATTAAGACTGTTGTGGAATGCAGGGTTAAGAAAGACTTTATGTGCATTTGCTCTAGAGTATTTTAATTCGTTATCATCTTCATCTAGCACACCATCCCAACCAGTTACGCCACCTTCAGCAAGCCAAGTGCCCATAATTAAATTCATATCAACATCACGCGCGGCAAAGTCATACAACCGCGATTTAATAGCTTGAATATCTTTGTTAAATGTTGGTGTGCCTGTACGCTTAACGTCAAAGCTTGCATCATAAAGATAGCATGGAGATCCTTTTTCTTGCTTTTCTAAATCTTCTTCGTATTGTGATAATTTCATCTTAAACCCTGTCAAAGTTAGTCAGAAAAAATAGCGCACCAACAGTGTGACAAATACTGCTTTCGGTAATTACCCTAGATGCGCTTAACCATTAAAAGCTAGAGAAAATTTGGAATGTTTTCCCTGTTTCATCTGCGCCCGATGCTGAATACTCCATAGAGTTTGCAACGACAATATCACCATCAGTAAATTCATGACTAGATATTAAAGCGTTAGTTACTTCCATAATTGCCCATTCATCGCCCCATTTGAATTCAATTGCTAATGCCTGGGTTGTGCCATTGCGGTTTTTATCGCGCCAGATTGAAGAGTTAGCTTTTACTGTACGAGCAGTTACCGAGCCTGAGACTGTAATTGCACCGCGACCAAACTTTTCATCGATACAGCCTGCCGCGCCACCATCGCCTTCGTAGTTGTTATTAAACTCAATAGACATAGTTTGAATGTTGCATTTAGAGTTAACACCATTCTCGTAAAATGCACCGATATTATTTACAGCACTAACGACGGGCGAAACATCTTTAGCTAAATCAGTTTGACCTGCGATAGCGGCAGTACCATCAAGCGGTGTCGGGATCTTAAATTCCATTGAACCCGTTACGATGCCAGACTTATCTACAGTTAAAGAGCCGACACTGGCAAAGCAATCAAGATATGTTTCATAGTTTATATTGCCGGTTTTCGATAAATCAGTAATGCGGTTTTGAATTGTACGTAAAGTTTTAGTTTGATCTGATGATGCTTTTAAACTCGTTAGCACTACCGGTGCGCCTGCCGTTTCTGTATCTGCCGGAGCCTCAGTAGTTGTTAATGTTGTGGCTGTTTTAGATGCTAGTTTATAGCGAATATTTAAAGCACTATTAGCAAAACCAGACATACCAAACCAATCGCCAACACTAAGCGCTGTTGCTGTTGCAGCTGGCACTGTAAAGCCTGTTGCTGTTGCTGCGATTGCTGTTGATGCTACGGCAGAGTTATCAGATTGAGTGCCGTGGATAACTTCATTGAATAAAGAAATAGTTTCTTTTGTAACATCGAATTCACGCGTTAACGTTGATTCACGACGATCTTGCACTTGCTGCGCTGCCTGACCATCTGTGATTACTTCGTTAGAAGTCACATAAGTCGGAGTTGATTGCACGATGCCAGAAGTACCGCGAATAATTTTAAAAGCTGGTGATACGTTTACCGTACCCTCAGCCGCCTGTGCTGCTATGTAGACTGATAAGTCAGAACGTTCCAAACTAGCCATTTTATTTACCTTTTTAAGTTGTGATTTATTTCAATGAGGAGCTATTGCCCCTCCATGTAAAATTCTATTGATGATTGTATTTGATACCAAGTCCCAGTATCGCCAATCGTTAAAGTTGAAACCGTTTGACACTGCGTATTGCCAAAAGTCTCGTTTTCAAACAATGCTTTTATAGCTTGGTGATCAACTAATTGCGCGTTGTCGTAACTGCCTTTTGGGTAGAAACTATCAACAACAAATAAGCCGTTAGTTATTTTAAAGCAGCCCGTAGCAGCATCGCTAACAGTGTTGAACGGAATTACTGTTGCTCTTAGCCATTTAGTGTCACTAGGTGTTGTAAATGGAGAGTTAGGCGTGTTAACTGTTGCTTTAGTGTAACCACTAGGTAAATTATCTAGTAAGCGATTAACTAAATCTGATTGCGTCAAAGCTATATTATCGGACATTTGTTGCTCTCACTACTCTGTCAATTTCTGACTCTACGAACTTTTTAGGTGCTTGCGTGCTGTAACCGTCATTTAGCCGCTCGATGTAAGGTAAGTTATTACTAAGGACTATTGTTCTGAATTTCCCGTTAACGACATCATTTATTGTTGCTATGCCGTCAGTTATTGCTTGTCTAGCTTTTCTAAAATCATCAACAGTTCTGCTTGGTCTATCTAAAGAAACAAACCAGTTGCCACGTGCTCGACCGGTATCAACAGGAGTTACACGAGTTAAACCGTTAAGTAAATTAATGCCCAGCGCTCTAGCTTCTTTGTTAATCTCATCAGCGATGTAATCACCGACTTGTAATGACTTAGCGAATGACATTATTTATTTCTCGCTTGTATCGTGTAAGTTGCGTTTGCTGCATCTTCAGTTACTCTAATTATTGATACTGGCACACCGTTAAAAGCCATTACCGTGTTATCTGCTCGAACATCTACAGATAAACCTTGTTTGACCATTATGATTTTATAGTCACCAACTTGTATTGAATCACCTATGTCGCCTTTACTGTATTCAATGCGAATGCCTTTTGTTACATCTGATTTTACCACAATATTCGATTGCGTGGCATAGTCTGATTCAACTTGCTGTAGCAATACTTCATCACGAAAATCAGCAAAGGTTTTATTGATCAGTTTATCAGCTAAAGCTTGAAAACTTGCACGCGTAGCCATTACACTCTCACTGTTCTGTTATCGTTTCCGTTATACATCATCAGCGGCTTTAAAAATACATCTGCGCTATCAGTGCGAATTATTGCACTTGAGCCACCGCTAAAGTAATCAACTTGCAGCTCACCTAGTTTTTCGCTAGCTATATTTTGAGTTTGACCGCTTACAAATAATTCAGAGTTTGCAGCCTGGAGCGCCAATTCCATCTGTGCTTTTTTAACGTTTTTATGAATGACGTTGCTTTCAACGTAAAAGTTATTAACTGTCATTAGTTTGCGTGGAAATGGCAACTCTTGTTCAGAGCTAGTGCGGCAGCCTTTATACTTATCTTCTTTAGCTGCAATGTACTTCATTGCAACAATCAATAAAGCATCCCTATCTGGCTGTGTAGCCGGTACGCTTGAACCCTCGATATTCGCATAAGCTTTAAACTCTTCATCAGTAACAAACGAATTAGCATTCTCAACAATCGAGCCATCTTCGATAATTAACTGGCTACCAATAGCTACAACGATTTGATCTAAGTTTCCTAGCTCCATTGAGGTTATATCAGTGCCGTTAACACTTAAATTATCGAATCGCTTAATAGTTACGAATACCTTTCCGACTTCGCTTGTGCCAGATAAGTTTAATGATAGCTGCTCATCACTATCAACAATAACGACAGTCGGGTCTAATAATTTAGTGTAAACCTCATCACCAAAATAAACCTTAATATCTGTAGCGGTGTCGAGGAATGCACCACCGAATGTTAAAACGACCAGATTATCTGAATTGGGTATAGCTAGATTTTGCGCCATGATTTAGCCCTGCTTGATTAATAAGCTTATTATAGCATGATGATATTTTATTTAATAATACTCATAAATAACACAATAATGTGTTGACACCTTTGTGTGGTGTGTTAATATTACTTCAACAACAACGCAGCAACTAACGAGAATCAAATGTATACACCAACTGAGCTAAAAGAAAAAATAACTAAAGTAATCGCAGTAAATTTGGGTAATGGCTTTTTTAGTATTGAGGCGGTAATGGGTGCAGGTGAAAACATCATTTTACTACCAAAGTCAAAAAGAACACCAATAGCAGTTCAATTATTCTCAAAAAGAGCTAACGGTAATTGCGATAACGATTCATACGGTAAGTTTTTTACCTATGCCAAATCAATAAAAAACACAATGTACCCAAGCGAGCATTTAAAAAGCTATTTAGTTGAGATTTAAAAAGATAGCCCTTCGGGGCTAACTTAATAAGGGTGAGTAATGAAATTGATTAATTGTATACGCGATCAACACAACGGCAATACAAGCGCCTTTGCAAGAACTCAAGGTGTTAGGCAAGATCAAGTTGCAAGATGGCTTAAACGTAACTGCATGGTGATTGATGGCGTGGTTTATTGCGAGGTAAGCAAGGCTAATAAATCCAATAAAAAGCAGATTAAGGAGAGCAAGTGATGGATGATTGCGATATAGCGAGAAGGTATTTATCAAAGTCTACTAATTGTAAAGATAGCGGTATTGAGTTTTCACTATCTTTCGCTGAGTTTAAAAGAATTATGACTACAAAGCTATGTAGGTATACAGGCGTTGAGTTAGTGCAAGGTACAGGGCGAAGCAATGAAGCAAACTACTGCACTATAGATAGGATTGATAACTCTAAAGGTTACATTAAGGGTAACGTGGTTGCTTGCTGTTATGCTTACAATCAATTCAAAGCGGTTTTAGAGAATCCAACGAATATGATTACTTTCGATATGGTGGTTAGAGCTATATCAGTGCAACAGAAGTTAATGAAGAAGCAAGTAAAGGTGGGCAAGTGAAAAAACTAAGAAACTTTAAATGCAGCAAATCAAGAATAGTATTCGAGCGTTTTGTTAATGACGATACGGGTGAATTAGAATGCAAATGTGGTGCAATAGCTAATCGTACACTTAGCGCGCCTAAATGTTTTAATAACACTACGGGTAAAAGCCCTAGTTGTAAGTAATTTAATTAACACTAAAGGGGTAGAAGATGAGCGGAACAGAGCACTTTAAGGGTAAGTTAACACCTACAGGTAAAACAGTAGAGCAATACATGGATCTTGTTGATACACCATCTTATTATGATGATAAGACCGAGTATTTTAATGATGAGTTTCGGGATGTTGCTATTGAAATTGATGGGCAGGTTTATAGTATTGTTAGAAATGAATACGAAGATAGCGATGATATTTTTGAATCCACAAAAAACAAAGATGGTACGATTGATTTTCAAGTAAAGTATTACAATGGCGGCTGCGGCTTTGGCGAAGCATTAGAGTACGCACTTAAAAAGTAAATAAAAACTAGCCCCTACGCAATATAGGGGCTATAACTTAAACGTAATTGTAACCTTCAAGTCTATATAATACAGCTATAGCGCTTGGTGCGTCTTCAAACCCTGCCGCCAATAAAGTAGCGCTTGGTCTAGTATGGATTAATACACCCTCTGCAACGCCTACTGTTGGATTGTTTGGATCTCCACCTACTGAACTTTTAGCCCACACATTACGAAACTGAGTGCCAGCGGCTGCAAACAGTGGCGCAACATCAAAGAATAGATTGATAGTAGACGTGTTTGTAATTCTTCTGTTAGCTGCATTACCTATTCCTGTCCATGTTGCCCCGCTATCCGTTGACATTTGAGCCTGAAAAAAGAATTCTGTATTGCCTGGGTTTGAATTACGCGACACCTGAAAGTTTTGTTTAATCATGTACGGGCCAGTTTTATTTATTGTGATTACTGCACCCGAACCAGTAGCAAGTCCATTTGGTGATGTGCCACCAACACCAAGAGTTACAGGTGTTACAGTATCTAATGCGCCTCCTGCTTGAGTTGTTAAGTCAATAAATCTAACCTCCTCTGTGTAGTGGCCAAGATCTGATTGATTCAAAAAAGGCATTTAAAACCCCTTGTTTTATTTAAGCAAAGACTACAACATCAGAGCCGTCTGTCTGTATTACCCCTAACAAAGGAATGTAAGGCTCCCACGCAAAAGGTTCAGCAGTAAATACCATAGGCTCACCATTATTAAGTATTACATTTGCAGATACTCCGCTTTGATTTTGTATAGCTACAATAGGTGCATTAAACTCATCTTGTATATTGTACTCAGTACCAGAAACAAGTTTATAGCCTTTGATGGTTTGATTTGACCGCATATTAATCGCCTTTTAATTCTTGTTTAAGTTGCTCTTTCTGTGCTGTTGATTGAGCTGCTTTATTTGCTTTTTGATGATCTTCCAAGGTGGCTTTATCGTTTTTTAAACGAAGCATTCTTAGTTCATGATTAGTCATTTGAGGCTTTAGCGTTAAAGGGTTTTCTTTGCAGAAATCTTTGTATTCACCTTTGGCTTTTATAAGTGCATCTTCAGCGATTACGATTGCTTTAATTAAAGACTCGTGTGTGACTTCTTTTTTACTAGTCATTATGTTTCCTTAAATTGGTTTATGATAAAACAATTATACACGTTTATTAGCTTTTTTGAAAACTGCTTCTTTTTCATCCCATCCGTAATCTTGTATTCTCTTTTTTATTGTCCTTGGCATGACGCCAGATATCTCAGACCACTCAGGAGCTGTTTTTGTTTCACCGTCAACAGTAATAAGAAAATTATTCCTTTTATTTCTTGCGTTCTCTTTTATTGTAGCCCATCTACAGTTGCTAGGCTCATAGTTGCCGTCATTGTTTATGCGGTCTATTTGATACCCTTTTGACGGCTTAACACCCAAGTCATCAATAAAGTTATCGAATGACTCTAGCCACCTACTGCATACGCTTATACCTCTGCCGCCATAATTACCATACATGCCGTTATTCTTATTTGTGCACCTAGCTTTCATTGTCATGTAAACACAGTAAGTAGCATACCCAAGAGGGTTTTCTTTTTTATATGCGTCTGACATTTTATGTTTATTATGCTTTAAAGATCTGCTTTTATTTGCGCACTTTTTACATCTTGTTGTATTGCCTCTTTTTATGTTGCCTTTGTCATACCTTGACTTATCACCACATTTACACCTTGCGATGCAAAATGTACGTGTACCACGCCCATCAGACCTAGCCTCTTTAAATTCTGATAATATTTCCATAAAAATGCCCCTTTAATTTAATAAAGAGGCATTGTATCATTTTATTGTACCAGTTACTACAATGTAGACCTATCCATTGGTTTGTAAAAAACGAAGAGGGATATTTTTAGCATCCCAAACTCGATCCCAGTTAGCTGCCGATTGTAATTCTGCGTAAGTAGCAGACTGACCTGCAACAGAGCCACCGACAAACGAGAAGCCAACAGGCATGATAATATCAGTACGTCGAGAGTAGATAATATCTTCACCGCCACCGTTACCTGAATCCGGTTTGCGATACATTTCAGAAGCTAAAGTTTTAGGCATGTTACCTTCGCCCGCTTCAACAGCACCAACACCAAATAAAATACTAGTGTAAGTTACTCGGTTAATACCTGCGGTTACGATTAAAGCATCATCAACAACAACTCGCTTACCCTGGAATGTGGCAAAGCTTGAATCTTCAGACTCTTTTACAAAAGTAATAAGATTCATTGCATACAAGCCGTAATAAACGCTTGAATGAATAGCCATTGCACCGATTAAATCTAACTTATCGCCAGTAAGCTCTAAAGCTTTGATGAAGTTTAATGCGCTTGCTTTTTCTGCATCTGTAACAGCGCCAGCAGCATCAGTTGCAACAGTATGAAGCAAGTCGCCACTGTCATTAGCAACGTTATCAGCAAGAATGCCTTGCAGTGAATTAATTAAGCGTTTCTGGTTGTCTGTTGCCCAATAATCACCGATGCGGTCAGTCACACCCGTTAACGGGTCTTGCAATGCAATGCCTTGTGCTAGGTTCATAGCAGACCATGACTTTGCGCGTGCAGCTTTGCGATATTTTAACTCTTGAGTACCAAGTTTGGCAGGCACTAAAATATCAGTAGGGTTGTCAGTTGTGTATGTTGGCTCACCAGTTTCTAACGGCTTGATATTATCAATATCACCAGAAAAACCAGATTGTGAACAAAGTGTAGATAGTTCAGAGTTTGAAACTTGTACGCCAGATTGAATAAATGCGTTCTTCTCTACTTGTCGCTCTTGAGCTAAAGTGGTAAAACGAAGCGGATCGTAAATGTCAGCGATTTGAATCGTAGCCATGATATAAAATTCCTATTTTAAATTAGCAAGATAGCCTTGCGTTTTATTGCTTAAAGGTTTATCTGTTGATGTGATTGCAGGCGCTTTATTCCCACCAAGACCATCACCGCCAGAATTTTGTGGCGCTAAACAATAGGCTTTGCCTTCGTCACTCTGCGACCATTCTTGTATAAATTCGCTTTGCGTTTTGTCACCAATCATGGCTTTGCCGTCGATGACTTTTGATTGAGATTCAAAAAAAGCCTTTGTTGTATTTGCAAACAACGGGTTTAGTTTTATCTCATTCAATTGTGAGCTAATACCATCCGTGATCAATCGTTTGGCTTCGCTCTGTTCGTAATTAGTTAGCCTTTCAGAAAGCGCTTGTTTTTCTTTTTCCCAAGCAGCTTTTTGCAACTCGCTTGCTTGATTCCAATTCTCAGCAGCTTTGGCCGCTTCAATTTCAGCAGTGCTTTTAAATGCTTCAAGCTCTGCCAATTTTGCTTTTTCAGCAGCTGACAAAGTTTCAGTTTTAGAAACCTTGCCAAGTAACTCAGCGTTTTTATTAGCTAAACCTTCTGCTCGTTTATTTGCTGCTTCAAGTATCAATTCAGCAGCGTTTTCTGCTGATAAGTCAATGCTTGCTAAGTCTTTATCAAATTCGTTTAACATGGTTATACCCTTTGGGCTTGTTAAGTGCTTTGCACTGTAATAATTCTAGTACATTTTACCATTGTTTTATATTAAATCAAAATTAAGCCCTTGACCTGTTAAACTAGTCGTAGTACGATAGATTAATAATTTAACTACGTGAGGCAGTATGAACGAAGCAACAAGGCAATTAAGAAAGAAAGGCTATACTGTGAATGAATTCTTATTAATCATAAATAGAAAGCTTACATGGTGGAATACGCATAAACACGAAAGCGGCAAAGATAATGAATTCTTAATGCTATCGATTAAAGGTTTAGAGGATAAGTAAATGAATGTCGAACTAGATACAACATACTTAGTATGGGTCGGATTGGTGTTTTTAATCTTCGTATTGCGCGAGGTTAATTGTTGGTATTGGAAAATTAATAAGTCGGTTGATATTCAGCAAAAAATATTAGATGAATTGGTTGAATTAAATAAGGGAGAAGAAGCAAATGAGTAAATTAAAAACAGTTTGGGATGCGGTTAATGAGTTGCGTGGTAATTTAAATAATACGCCTAATTTCAGTGGTGGTGAGATGTATTTATTTCACTTTGTTAATCATGATCGTATAGGATCTAGTTATGGCAAGCATGGCTTAGATGGTGTTATCAATCACATATGCACTGTCGATGAGTTCAACGCACTAGTAGAAGATATGACACTAGGTTTAGATGTTAACCCTGTAAATCATGGTCATTATTTGAATTATGTTGATGCAGATAAAGCACTATTAAAAAAGGAATCTGAAGTTGATTACACGTCAGAAGAGTTTTGGAAAGATGCGCCTGAAGGTGCTACTCATTACTGGTCGTGGTCTCAATCATTTTATAAGTTAAGTGATTATGATGAAGATTTTGTATTTAATAATGATAGCTGGGAGCTTTGTTCTGATATTTCTTGTTTTGGAAGTGACGGGTTATTTGAGTACCCACAATCAACACCAACAGAAACACCAGAAGAGAAAGAAGCGCTAGATAGCATCGTTAACAAGCCCTTAGTTTATACGCAAGAGATGGCTGATAATGGTGAGTTACCCCCTTATGGACTGTTAGTTCAGTTAAGAAGAGATTACGGGGATGATGATCAGTTCTACAACGGCAGATTAATATCTGAGGATAGAGGTGTTATCTGGTTTGACGATGACAAGTATGGTGGCTGCCTGCACTCATTGAATGAAGTCACATTACAACCAATCGATCAACGCACAGAGAAAGAAAAGGCTATTGATAGCATTGTTAAAACATTAAAGCGTAGCATGGCATATAATGAAGCTGCTGAGATAATTTACGATAAATGGGTAGGTGAGTAACTACCCATCAATAGATTTAAACGCAAGTTGCAACGATTGCTTCTTGCGTAATTCATCAAGTGGAATCGGTCTGAACAGCTCATCAATAGTTAGCTTTTGAAACTGTTTAGCCGATAATCCACCGTTTACTAATAAGCTGCCGCGCTCTTTACCTAACACGTCTTGTACGAATTCTAAGCCTGCTTTACCCATGCCGCCCTGCTCTTTCAACCAAGAGTAACCGAATTTAGTGGCGCTTACTTGCTGCCCACCGTTAACGCCTTTACTCGCTCTTGTTGCTGTACTATCGTCTATTGCATATCGTTCATCAAGAATTGCTATAATACTGGTCCTGCAATTAGGGTGAAAGGCAGGCATAGGCTTTGAGGTTGTTTTTACCTTCGTACCATCAGCCCATATTATTAAACCTTTGTTATATACACGCCCGTTATCATGATGCCTACAGATAGTTGATGTGCGACCGTCAAGTGTTGCAATGATTTGATATCCGATAACAATATCATTGTTTTCTTTTAGCGTTTCAGCACGAGCATAGTTTGAGATATGATTAGTTGATGTGCGTACCATAGCTTTAATTGATGCGCGGTTTTGATTAGTTAAATAACCGTTTTTTCCTGCGATATCCTGGACTATTTGACCGGTAGTTCTGCCCGTTAAAAAACCAGTGCGCACGATATTGCCGACAACTTCAATCTGTGCTTTTTCCCAATCTTTAATGAATGACTCAAGAGTTTTTACACCGTTGCTATCTGGAAATATCAAAGGCTCAGCGTTTATAGCAGCCCATACTTGAACTGGTGCAGGTGCCACCAATGCAACTGATGGAGACTTGACAACTGATTTAAGGTTGTCTAATTCCCATTGTGATTCGTTATGTGAGAACGGCTCTAGCTCAGCAAATAATACATCGTCGTTATACTCACCGTAAATAACTAATGAAGCACTGCGCCACTGCGTGACTAATTGATTGATACGCCTAATGCTTTGCGTTGTCTCAGGCGCGTCCATCATGATTAATTTAAATTCACGAATAAGGCGTTCTAAATACGGGTCAAATAGATTGGCTAAACGACCTGCAAAGCGCTGCGTGTAAATACCATGTCGCGTAGATTGATTGATTAACCGCTCTATTGTCATTATTCCATGCCAGTATTGTTAGTTTCTATTTGCGCCATGTATTCTTCTAGCGTTTTCTCAGCGTTGATTAACTCGCCTTTTTGTAAGAATGTGAAGAAGTCTTCGGTTGGCATTTTACCCGCTAAATGAACAGCGAATACGGCTGATAATGTTTGAGCATCTACGCCTGTCGGATTGTAATCAGTGTTTAATAGGTACTCAGTATCTTCTGCACCATTCATCCATTTACTAACAAAATTAATTGCTAGTGTTAGCGCTTTGCTAACAGTAATAGCAATATTAGCAGTTGATGAACTTTGCGATACCTTATCAAGCCCTTTAGCTTCTGCTGATTCAGCGCCACTTGTGCGCGGCTTTAATTGCTCTGCACCTAATGCAGCCATGCGAACCTCCATATCCTGTAAAGCGATACGTAAACCGTCTGCATTACCATCAGCTTGCAATACATTAAATTGCGCTTGGTCGTTGGCGTTATTCCATTTAACGCCATTTCCTAACATCATGTTACCGCCTGATGTAGCGCCCGTTTCAGTAAAGATAGCAAACGAGCTATAATGAAGTTTTCCACCGTAATCGGCAAATATATTATAGTGTTGAAAGTTAGCATCAACTAAACCAGTGATCGGTGCAGTCTCTTTGCATGGCTCTTCAACCCAAAAAAACGGAATTGAATTCGAAAACTCACCATTAATAATTACTGGGCTTGCTTCGTTGACGATATTTCCATCAGTGTCATACATTACTTGATGATAAACGCCCTCGATTAATTCGAGTACGCGATATTGATCTTCTACTTCAACTTTAAAGCCTGTACGTTTAGTTTTAGATTCTTTTAATACTAATAGCGATAACTGCTCAACGTTATTGATTACCGTGTAATCCCAGTTAATGATCGACTCGAATTTATAATGTAGAATTTTAGGTCTGAGATTATTATCCTCGACAAATTTCTCACTTGCTCCCGTTGGCGTTTCAGGGCGAGCAACTAGAAAGCCAGACCAATCTGAACTTATAGCTTCGCGGCAAGCAGCAATAGACATTTCTCGCAGTGTCGTACCTTTGCCGTCGATGTTATCACGAATGAATTCAGCTTGTGCAGGCAACTCAGCCTTTGCTTCTTTTGAGAATATTAATCCTATCAAGCCCTCGACTGTGATTTGTGTAGCAGCGTAAAAGTATGCTAATTCTAAATACTTCTCATAATCAGCCATGCCTTCATAAGTTAATTGAGGATGCTTACGTAATGACTCGCTACCATCTTCATTGATAATAGTCGAGCAACACATTGAAGCAAGTGGCTTTAGAAACATCTCACGACCTGCTTTAACAGCGCGACCGCCTGAGATTGCCGCACGATTGCGAATTACCCCTGGTAGTGCGATTGTATATTCTGCTCTTGGTGTTTTTACGTCAGTTGACATTGTTAAGCCTTTTAAATTGTTTGTCGTCAGCTTAACCAACGAATAATATGTATTATAGCAATATTGCGCACTAGTTACACTATCATGCGACCTGAGCTTGTAGCAGGCTTGTTAACAGGGAATTTATAATTGATAAAATACCCATTAGCATCATTAGTATGATCATTTCCTGCCGCTTTATCTGGCTCACCTGCTGCGTTATAAACTTGTTGCTCTAAGTTCGATACATGCTCAGGGCATTTCTTTATATTTACAAAGTGAATGCCTTTTTCAAAACTTGTATTCATTGAAATAATTCTATCTTTCACAAATGGGTTTTTACTTGGTGCGTGAACTATAAACCCTGCCTCGCGTAATAACTGTATTGAGCTTGTGCTTGCCCCTTGTGCGTTTCTATTCTTACCGCTAGCATCGGGGTATATATTTATTTGACATTTAGTAAATCGTTCTTTTATTGATCTAATCATCGATGGAGTATCGTAGCCGCCTGTAATTTCATCAACATCATAAGCCTTGCCTTTTCTTATTACAGATATAATTGAACTCATATTGCAGACGTTAAAATCCATGCCTATATGCAGTGGCTCGCGCCCATCCCATTCAGCATCTGTGCTGTTATTATCCCTATCAAACCCATTATAAACAGTGCCGCTTGTTAAGTTAACAAAGTCGCCATTAATATAAGCTTCAATTAATTGCTCAGGGTATGAGTCTCTTAGTGCTTGCACGTAATCATCAGGTAAGAATGGATTAGACGTAGTAGCCGCTTGTATCATTTCATAACCAGGTGCGCGGTTTTTTTTCCATCTATCATAAACAAACCTAAAACCTTCGGGAGTTGTAAATACTGAAACTGTATTAACTGGCTTGTCAGATGTTTGTTGATATGTAGTTGGCTTTTGACGGTTACGCGCAATAATCTTAATCCAAGCTTCTTTGGCATGGTCTGCTTTCAACGTGTCTAATTCATCAATCTTAGCTCTGAATGATTCATAACCAACTATACGAGCAGGATTATCAAGAGTCCTTAATACAAAGTCACCCATTTGACCGCTCGATGTATAGATAACATTTTCTGATTTATTGTATTTATATCTAACACCCCAATCAATTAGCTTTTCTTCCATTCTTGGTGCGAGTATCAGCCTAACAAGATCGTAAGTTGGTTCATACATAGCAATTAAAGAATCACTACCGCCCTCTAAGCTATCTAGTAAGGCACTAGTACACATAACCTCACTTTTACCAGTGCCAAAACCCGCAACGAAAGCAGGGAATTTACAATCTAAATTAAGAAAGTCAGCTTGTGGTTGTGTGACCTTAGTCTTTACTTGCACTAACAACCTCTATTTGTACTTTTTGTATAATGCCATCAGTATCGCCACCATGTTCAATTTCAACCTTTTCACGCCACTTTTCAGGCTGTCTGTTATTAAGCCAGTATTTAATCGAAATTGGATCTGGTGGGTATATCCTTTTAACATCATGCGTTAATATCTCGCCTTGATTATTGAATACTTTTGTTTCTGTGTGGCTGTACCCTACCGCCCTTTCGTATAAACTTGCGGTAACTTCAGCGTCAGCATAGGATTTACCAAGCTTTAAGGCGTGCAAAAAGTCAGGATATTCCTTCTTCCAGTTGTTAATTGTCCTTACTGACACCTCAAAGAAATCAGCTAATTCAACATCTGTGTACCCCATTAAGCATAACTTTCTAGCCTGCTCGTTATACTTCTTATTATACTTTTTTGGTGCGCCCATCTTTGACGAGTTTGCCATACACTGCCCCTTTAGAGCTTTTATTCACTACTTTATTCATTAACCCCGTTATTAGAGTTAATGAATTGTATTTTTATTCACTATTTTTGATTATTGATACTAAGTATCTGTTAATAGTGTCGCGCCAACATCTACCGTGAATGTTTCAGTATCTAATAATGTTAATGCTACGCCTCTATCGTACCAACCAATTAAAGGTCCACCAACAGCAGTAGAATTATATATTACTACATACCTAAATGGCCCCATCGAACCACCCGCTGCTGTAAATACTACGTCAGCCGTTGGTACTAGTGAATATGTACCTGCCGTTTGTGTTGATGATGTAATACCAACCGCAGTGCCGCCAGTTGTATAGCCATTAACGCCACCTATTTGAGTAATGTTAGCTATTACTGTATTTGTTGCTAGTGGAGCTGTATTTGTTAGTGCAAATTTTAAAGTGTCAGAGCCTAGGTTGTGAACTCCGTTACTTCTATCTGCGACGAATTGATCGAACTTATTAAATGTAGCCATGTTAATCCTTAAAATTTACCGTAATTGTGTTTGGTTTGTATTCTGCTGAATATTTATCTTGTGCGAAACCTGCTGTAACAGTGCCTATTGTTTTGTACGTGTCGCCGGAGTATTTCAATATCACACTAGAGCCAGATAGAGAATAACTCCCATTGACTGCAATTATAACACGATTAGCAAATAGATTTACATTGCTGCCATTCAATGAATAACTACCGCTATCAACTGCCGTTTTTGCATTGTATGTTAGCGCTAATGACTGTCCTGTTAAATTATAGTTGCCTGTATTTGCGATGATTAGTCTAGCTGCTTTCAATCCAATATCTGAACCGCTCAAGCTAAACGATCCTGAATAAATTGATAATACTTCACCACCTCCGCCAGGAATATAAACCAAAGTAACATCAGTGCCGGTTAAATTATAACTTCCGTTATCAGCGATTATCTTTCTAGCTGCTGTTAAGTTGGCTTGCGTGCCTGTTAAAGAATACGTGCCACTACCTGCAATTAGCTTAGAATCGTGCATTAATCCTAATGCGCTGCCTGATAGCGAATAGCTACCGCTTTCTAATGTGCTTTTGTATTTTGCTGTTAGTGATACGTTAGAGCCTGTTAATGTGTAGCTACCTGAGTCTATAGCTAGTATTTCACCACCGCCACCACCTGACTCTAAAAAAGCGCCGATGAACGGAGTGCCAAGCGTGGCAAGGTCACTAGTTGATTTAGTCCTTAAATCTCCACTTGCAAGATTAACTAATTCGGCGCTAGTGTAGCCAGTGTATGTACCTGTCGCGTCTTCAGTTGCAGCATCAACAAGCGTAAACCCTCCTGCGCTATCAATATCTTGGCCGCCATTGTTAAATGAGAATATATCAGTCAGCACCATTGGGGTGCTACTACTACCTTCCACACCTTTATCAACTGCACCGTAAACCAAACCATTAGTTAAATTAGTACCTTGGTTGAATCCGGCCATAACAGCATCAGCGCCACCGCGAGCGACAAAGTTTCTTATGTGTCCGTTGGTGAATGCGCCATTAATATCAATAGCATTTACACCTGCCGTCTCATTGTCGAATACAACACGATCCATCAATATGAAATCAGCATTATAATTTAACGCCGACACAAATTGGTTGTTAGTGAATATCCTTAAATCTTCTACGTTTATCCCACTACCTGAAGATATAGTTAACCTGTCAGTGTTAGCTAATGACGAATCGTTCGTGCCATCAAATACAATATCTCCGCGAATTGTAGCTCCACGAATAAATGTACCATTGATATTTGCAGTGGCACCGAGATATCCTGAGCACTCAGCAATCGAAGTAAATCCGACACCAGGATCTAAGCCGCCATCACCTGCATTGTATAGCGCTAGTGTCGCATAATCCGGACTCGAGTGCCCATTTCCGACAGTGCTAATAATATCAGGCATTGCGCTCTCTCACGTATCTAGCAATATCATCAATAGATACGCTAATTCGATTGTAGTTTTTTAGCTCGTTAAAATATTCCTCACCCTCGTAAACTGGGTTAAGATAGAATTGTCGGTTGTGAGTAGGATGCTCGATGTATTCGGGGGAGTTTTTATCCGCTGCAATCCATTCAGGATTTTTAATTAACCAAGGTGTCGTTAGTTTTACGATTAATTCATGATAACGATATGCGTCAGTAACATCTAAAACACGAAGAATACCGCCAACTTTTTCAACTCTATCACCCATGTTTAAAGATTGCTTATGAGCTTCAACGCAATCTCCTGCGCGAAATCTTCCGGAGTCTTTGGCTATAAACGCTATCTTACAAGGCATTATTTTCCGCCTATATTGATTGACAAGCTATTCATCATTAGAGCCTTTAAATGATTTTTTTATATCTAAGATGTGCTTTACTAGAAGTGCAATCAAAACGAGGAGGCCAACAATTGACGTGACACCCTTGATTATAGGCTCTCCGTAACTCAACCAGACGTGAGATGTAAAAAAACCTGTTAATGCAATAGTTGATTTAGGGTGACTTGCTATTACCTCTACTGCCTGCGTTATTTTTTCTTTCATTAGCCCTTCGTTGCCTCATTCTTAGTTTTCTACATTGTATCACGCGCTTTACGGCTATCAAAATCAACAAGAATATCCATAAAATATTTGAGATGTACTCCAATTCGTCCATAACCCAACCTTGATAGCAATAGCAAAACTTGAGCTATAGAAATTATTGCATAAATAATATCATAATAGGTGGGTTGAAATCCATTTTTATACAAATATAGCCCGAAAAGGTTAACAATAACAAGTGTATAATTCATGTATGAAACAAGTCTAAATTTATTATTTAATCTATACCCAATAATCAACTCAACAAGTGCAGTTATAGAATAATAATAAATCACATCTACTTTCATAGTTACTAGAATATAAAAGAGCCATCCAAGCAAAAAAGCTTCCGCCGCTAAAAATGTTTTCTTATTAAAATAAAGGCCGCACAGGGCAGCCATTATTAAATATTGATAAAGATACACTATTCTTGCTCTTTCTCTTTGTCGTCGTCTTTATCTTTATCTGGATCGTGACCGTTTCCGCCTGGCATAATTTTTCCTTAATCGTTTGTAGAAATATTATTATAACATTATTTTAAACCGATTTTAACTAGCCATTTTTGAACGTCAAAGCCAGGGCATGTTTTATCAGATACTTCATTGTGACCGATGATTTTTGATTGCGGGTATTTAATTAGTAACTTTCTCACTAGATTTTCTAATATAGACCATTGCTCTATCGTGAATTTATCAGTACCGATTAAGCAAACACCTAAACTGTTTTTGTTATGACCGCTAGCGTGTGCGCCTTGCCAATACTCAGGACGCCCATTGACAAGCTTGCCTTTTCGCTCTATCACGTAATGATAACCTATTCCGTCCCACCCTCTTTCCTTATGCCAACGATGAATATCTTCGGCTGTATCTTCTCGCCCGTTTGGAGAGTCACTACAATGAATTACTATTTTATTAATCATGCTACATATCCTAAATATTTTAAAAGACTAATCGCACCAATCGAAGCATAGATTAAACAGCCGAGAAAAAATTGCTTAGCTGTTAATCCTGCATTTACGTTTCTGTTTCCGTTATCCATTAAGCTCTTAAATCATAACAGTTAACGCCTTTGTTTCCGCGCCATGTTTCATCAAGCTCTTTAACTTCTACGGGTGTGCTCATATCGCAAGCTTGAATAATCAGTTGAGCAATTCTGTCGCCTTTTTTAACTATAAGTGGCTTATCTCCGCTATTAAGCAAGGCAACCATAATTTCACCACGATAATCTGCGTCAATAACACCTGCTAAAACTTGAATGTTAAATTTAGCGCCAAGCTTTGATCGCGGCCATATCAAACCTACGTTACCGTGATCAACATCTATTGCAACACCTGTCTTTATTGTTGTGCTACAACCAACGGGTACAAGTATATCAACTGAGCTATATAAGTCTAAACCTGCTGCTTGCTCACTACCGCGAGTAGGCATAATCGAATCTTCATTTAATAGTTTAACTTTAATCATGATAACCCTTTTAATTGTTTAAGTTTGTTTTTGTATTTTAACTCTATTTCTTTCAGTTCAGAGCAAGTGTATTTTTTTGGTTCTTGTGGGCCATCTAGCCATTCGACTTTTTCCAAGCCTATTTTTTCAATCAAATTTTCACGATAAGGAACAGGATTCCCAGACAAATGCACGTTACATCTAAAGCACTGCACATGAATATTTAACTCTTCAAATCTTAACGCAGGATGAGAGCCGCGAGACTTATAATGACCTGCGTTAACTCCTGACCCACCAATATAGCTATTAAAGTTAACTTGTCCTTTGCAGCTTATACATGGCTCGCCTTTGTCGCGCTCTCTAATGTAGGCATTACATGAAGATTGTGCTGATTTTTCCCTTAAAGACTTGTCGTTATCCCTAAGATCCTTTTTGCGCTTAGCGTGCTTTTTATCGTTAGACTTCTTAATGATAGCTTCGCCTTTATGTTTATTTTTAAACCCATACTTTACGGCCTCATCGAAATTACAAAACGCTGACATTTGAACAACTATATAATCACGCGTTGATATGCCGCAATATTTACACTTTCGCTTACTGTTAGCCATATTACTCACTCAACTTATTCATTAAAAAACCTAAAAACCCAACTCGTTGACGCTTATCTCTATTGCAATCTGTATGAGCGTAATTAGTGCCGTGAACTATTTTTTTAGTATGTCCTGCCTGGATTATTCCGCGACAGTAATAACACTGGCATGGCTTTCTGTTTATCACGTTATATCTCCGTTGGTTATCTAACAATTCGCTATAGATGCGCAAGATACGCACCTCCAGGCTTTATGTTATGCAGCACAAATACCGCATGGTTTCCCGTGAGTGCTTTTCCACTCTGCGACCACCTCTCCTACATCTGCATTAGCACCTACAGAAAAACTAACCCCGTTAAAATCAAAGGCAACGTAAGCAACTTCCCATAATTTAGCTTTTTGTTTTGCTTCTGCCACCGCTTTTTCAACTTCTGTGCCTGCTAAAAATTCAACTTTAATCGTTATATTACTTTTCATTATTATCTCCAGTGCTGCTTAAATCAATGGTTATGTGTCTTTATTTCTATTGTACTTTTTGGGCTTGTATCCTCTGCATTTTTTAGCGTAGGAGGAGTCAGTTTTGCAGTTATAATCAAACGCATTACACATCCCGTTTCTACTTCCGCCCCAATCCTTTATACGTATAAAGTTTTCACAATTACCGCAAGTTTTCCCTGTTGGCATTCTTTGTATCTCCTGTGCAATGCGTCACATAACAACATTAATCACGGGATAAACCCGCGTTGACCACGGTTATCCGTTGCACGTCCTTGTGCTTTGTTTAGTTAAATACAGTGCATTAAATGATTACTGTATTGCAAGCCGACAGGAGCGAATGGAATGCTATCATCGAAGTCAATAGTTGGATCTTGCGGTGCTACTTTCCCTGTTGCGGTCCACCTTGTTGGTTAAAACCACCTTGTTGTTGGTATCCGCCCTGCTGCTGTGGCGCTGCTTGCTGTTGGAATCCACCTTGTGCCTGAGTAAACCCGTTTGCATCTCTTGGTGCTTGCTGTTGATTATTTGCAAAGCCGCCTTGTTGCTGCGGTGCCGCCTGCTGCTGAAAGCCAGATTGTTGCTGAAAGCCAGATTGTTGCTGCGGTGCTGATTGCTGACCTTGCTGTCTACTATCAAGCATTTCCATTTTACCGCCAAACCCTTTCACTACAATTTCAGTAGTATATTGATCTTGCCCTTGTTGGTTTTGCCATTTACGTGTTTGCAAAGCACCTTCAATATAAACCTTAGAGCCTTTCTTTAAATACTCACCTGTAATTTCAGCAAGTTTGCCAAACATAACAACGCGATGCCATTCAACCTTAGACTTAGCTTCGCCTGTAGTTTTATCTTTCCATTCTTCTGAAGTTGCTATTGATATATTAGCCACCGCCTCACCACTAGGCATGAATTTAACTTCAGGATCTTGCCCTAAGTTACCTAGAATTATTACCTTGTTTACTCCTGACATTTCTTTATTCCTTACCTTTAGTTAATATTTGATTGTTGATTACTTTCTAGCTGTATCGGTTGCACCACAAAGTGCTGTTTAACCCCACGCCTAATTGATAGTGATATGGTTGCCGCGCTTGGTATATGAGAAACAGCATTAACACGAATACCACCTATGTTTTTCTGCTTTCCAAAGCTTACAGTTTGATCGACATATAAGTTCATCCACTTGTTAGTCCACTGGCTTCCATCAATACCCCAAAGCTTTATAAGTATTCTCCTGACCGTTAAGCATGGCTTGAATGGCTTACCCTCACATCCATAATAATATATTTGCACAGGTTGTTGTGGGTCTTTAGTTAGATTTACACCTTCGACTTGCACCAATTTATCGCCAGAAATAAAATCATCCGCATTCAATTGGTCAGACTTAGCCTTTATTGTCCCTGATAAATCAAGCATTATGACCGTCCTCAAATGTGACCTCTATATCATCATCAGTCATATAATCGTTAACGCTACCAGAAAAATTAAATGTTTCTGTGTGTATCCAATCATTGCCGCTTTCGCATCGACTGAATTCAGAAATATTAAATCTGTGCCTATCCCAAAAACCAAGATCAATAAGCTCTTGTCTTGATATTTGAAAAACTGCCACCGGGTAACGACCTAGTTCAATGCTATTTTGTATAACAAGAAACACAAAGCTATCTATTTCAGTTTTGTAGTGCTGCTCTAGTACGTCAGTATAAAAACTTGCACCGTGTCCGTAATTGAATTTATATAAAGGATTTATCCATTCTTTGTCACTACGCCAATCGTCTATGCTAGCCGTCGTCTTAACATCAATAACTATGCCCGATGACTGCACAGCGTCCTTATCTGGACGACACTTTAGTTTTACGCCAGTTTCTTTATCTGTAACGAATACTGATGATTCACAATCACCAACCAAATCAAGCAATGACTTTGCTGACGGGTGACAAAACACAGACTTAGCCATTAAATTAACTTGATCGTATTCGTCTTTAGTAAGTACAACCTTGTCCTTGTTTTCTTTCTGCTCAGCTTCAAAGCCTTTCGCTGTTCTTCCTTTGAATTCAGAGACAATAATGTGATCTTTGTATTTTTCAGGCTCTAATATTGCACAATGTAAAGCTGTACCTATATCAGTCGTCTTTGATTTTGCACCGTTTCTTGGTGCGCTTTTAGACCAGACAAGGTCGCCTGGGTTCTTCTCAATCATTTGAGCGTCACTATTAGCAAGCCCATCAGCTGCTCTGTAAATGACATCATTCAAAAAATGCTTACCGTTGTAATCACTCATTATCTTAATGCCTCGTATTGCTCACGCGGTGATAGCGTAGTTGATTTACGCTCTGCTAAATACTCTTCTAGTACGCTATCTTTAAAATAATCTAAAAGGTCAGAGGCATCTAATTGCGCAACTAATTGCTGCATTAAACCGCTCGCATCTACATCATCAAGCAATAAAGTTAAAAAAGTATCATTGCCGAGTCGTGTAGGCGATGTACGCTCTATGCTATCGCACAATACTGTTAGTGTTCCTATATTCATCTTAGTTCTCCCAAACTATTAAATGTTAGTCTGTATAAGTGAAATGAGCTAGGAATTATAATTAGTGTTAGTTCACACCGCTATAGCGGGATAATCGTTAATATATTCACTAATTTTATTGGCAGTTGTTAGGTATCTGCTATTTACTGAACTTGTATATCCTAACCTTCTGCTACTGCCATTCTTGACCGATAACCAACCATTGTTAAAAAACTGGCTAACTCACTTCACTTATACAGACTATAAAATTAAACACTGGTTTCCTTAGTCATTTTTTTCTGAGTCGGTTGATGGGGATACCAGTAAACGCTTAACCTCTCGACTTGAGATTAATATTACGCTAATTTATTTATATTGCAAGTTTAATTTGCTATATTTCGTAAATTAATTTAATATTAGTTTAATTCAACAAATAAGGAATAACATGAAAGTTTCACAATTACTAACAATAGCAATGGCAACTAAAGGCATTAAAACAGCAACTGAGCTATCTAAATTAACTGGTGTAAAGTACGGCACAGTAGCAAGAGCAATCAACGATGAGAACGTAGGTATAAAGGTCATTGTTGAGCTATTAGATTTTATGGGTTATCAATTAAAAGCGGAGATTAAATAATGAGTAATTTTACAAAGGGCGAATGGCTTGTTGAGCAATGTGATTTACCAATAACAGAGTCGGAGTATTTTAACATAAAAGCAGTTAGTGGTGGCTGTATTGCTGAAACTTACAATGAGCACGATGCTAACTTAATGTCTGCTGCACCTGATATGTATAATCATATTCAGCAAGACATAGAAATACTACAGCGAGAGTGCAAAAACCATGTGTTAGGAAGTTATCAGTTAAGACACTTACTATTAAGAATAAAATCAAAGAAAGCTTTACTATCTAAAGCAAGAGGTGAATCATGAGCATAAACGACATGCACCCAACTGATTTAATCGAGCACAGACGCAAGCAAGCATTAGCTAATCGAAATAAAATAATTAGTGATGCTAAAAATGATACGGACGAATTAACATTTTCCGGCTCAATATCAGATAAAGCCCAGTGCGAAGCAGCACAAAAAAGACGAGCGCGAATTGATGCTTTAGAAATGAAACGTCTATTAAATGCTGATGATACTAGCGAGTTAAAAGAAATGATGAAGGATTTATGATGGCTAACATACCACCAGGCGCAGAATACTATTATCAGCACACTTACTATAAATTCGGTGAGCATTACGCGTTATATTTCGCTAACAGCTCATGGAGACAATCAGCAAGTGTTACAAATGAAGAGTTAGTTTTACATGCAACTAAGATAGGGGGTTAATTATGAGTGAATGGATAAGTGTTGATGTTAAATTACCGAATGATTATGATGCCTACCTTTGCACTGGTGGTATTATAGAGATGGAGATAGTTTACTTTAACCCTGACTTTGGGTGGCATGATTATGAAGAAGACATAACTCATTGGATGCCATTACCTGAATTGCCAGAATAAACCACCACACAATAAAAAGCCCTAGCATTGACTAGGGCTTTTTCGTTCGGGAGATATAAAGAGAGAGGCTTTATTTGCTAATCATAACGCCTTTTCAGTTATTTATCTAGTTATATCTCTTTAGCTAAACACATTAATTCGTAGCATGTTTGATAATCGTAATAATCTGGCTCATCTAAATCCGTACTTGTAATGTTGGATTTCAACTCATCGTTAACCTTTGCTATCAATACAGCAAGCTCTTCAGCTGCACTTTCTATTAACTTCTTTTGTTCGCCTTTAGTCATCCTGCTCACCTTATTGTTTGTCGTCTTTTATGGTTACAGCATTCACAGTACAACTTATCTGATCAGAAACTGAATACCAAACCATATTACCGTCATAGCCATCTTTTGCTTGCTTTATGAACTCTGTATTACTAGCCAATGCTAATGCTAGTCGTTGCTTGAATTCTTTATCTTCCATTCTATTCACCTTATTGTTTAGCGCACCCGTTAAGATGCGCTTATTGGTTTATTTGCTTTCTTTTACGTGTAGCAACTCATTAGCGACTTCTATTAAATGTATAGCAAGCTCTCTAGCTTCTTTAGCGTCTAAAGTTCCTGATTCTATTTCATCTACTGAAACTTCAATTAATCTGCTGCTTATATTGTGCGTTGATAATTCCATCTCTCTATCCCTTATGTGTTGTTAAAATGCTTCGTGTTCAAAAATAATTTCACTTGGTGCGTTATTGTAAATTTCGGCAGATTGTTTATATAAAAATAACATACTTTTAATTACATGTGCGTAGTCAGAATCTTTATCAGCAAGAATGTCGTAAGACCTTTGTGCGTCACTAACTTTCTTATTTGCATCAACTCTTGCTGACTTAATACTGTTACTATAGATTTTTTTTAAATCATCCATTCTATAAACCCTCTCTTGTTGTTTGTTATTAACTTGCTTTATTTTAAATATAAGCGGTCATTGAAATAAATTAGCGCCACTTGTTAAGTTGATTTGAGTTAACTCTTCAACCTGCTCTTCAAGGTCGATAATCTGCAATTTCAATTCTATGTTTTCTCTTTCTATTTTACGGCTTTTCTTTTTTACTTGCTTAACAATGTTTAGCCCTTGTTTTTTAATTGGTATTAATTCTCTGCCGTTAAATCTTTTCAACAGTAGCTTCATGTCAAAGTGATGAAGCTTAAACCATTCACCGATCATTCTGTTTTTACGGAATTGACGATGAAAGAAGCTTTCAAGCCGATAAGACTGCTCTTTACTATCACAAGGAATAAAAGCCTTGCAGGTTAATCGATACGGATTACCTGTTTGCAATGACGAAAGTCTGCTTTCAATATCACTTGTTACCCCGACTTTTACAGGTGAACTCTCTTTGTCTCCACAATAAATAAAGTAAACACCGTAAACTAACTCTCTCATAATAACCCTTAAATTTTAGACGTAACTGTCATTTAGATACGGTTACTTGGTAACCCTTATATCTCTATGTTATTTATTATTAGCTGGTCATCTATAAACAATTTATCGAACACAGTTTAGAGTCTTATCGGACTGGTAACATTAATGAGCTTATTGTTTTGTTAATGCAGCTTCAACATCTGCTTATCTCTATAATGATTTGTACCAAGCGTTTAATTCGTTTATCCACCACCCTACGGCTAAGTTAAGGGTCAGGCTCTCGTATCTGTCCTACTCTGATTCACATCGTTATAGCGCGGCATCCTTACCACTAAGAGATTGTTTATATCGTTTGAAGGGCGTGTTTTAGGCAATAAAAAAGGCTTAGCAGGTGTTTCTGGTGGAATGGGTCAAAAACTATAACCCCAGAAATACCTACTAAACCTTATCTATTGTTCAGATTCCACGCCAAACAACAATTACTATTTTACACTACTCTCCTTTATTTTCAAGCTCTTTAAATTCAAAATCAGCTATACGATCACTTAATTCAGATGCAGAACAATCTTTGCCACCATTCCAACTTAGTCCGCAGTTGTCGCAACCTACAGCGTTACAAGTTTCAACAATCACAACACGCAACCGTTCGTGTAAATCTTTTAATTCACTCATTACTTACTATCTCCGTCTATTTTATACTTTAATAATGCCGACCTTAACGGCTCGCTTTGCTTTTCTGCTATTTCTTTTATGTGGTTATATTTAAACTCTTTGTAGGCTGTGAAGGCTTCACTCTCGGTATTAAATGACCCTATATGTACTTGAACCCCGTTTGCATTGCACTGAGCATGAAAACGATTCCCACGAATTACCACGCCTTGTTTTAGCTTTCCTTTTCTTCCTTTTTTGCTATTAGTTAGGGCGTTTACGGCTCTAGTGACAAATAAGCACGTTTCTGGGGAATATATTTTATTGCCTTGTATTAATATATCCTTATCTATTTCCTTACCTTTCCAATCATGACTTTTCATCCACTTCTTAAAGTTAGTGAATACTAGCCAATTGTCACAAACACTACATCCTGAATAGGTAGGATTTAGATTTTTATTGTTTGCATAACATCTAAGAAGTATACACTTCCATATTCTGTAATATGGACACATATAAATAACGCCGTTTATAGATGGTTGAACAATATAATCAGCATCATTAATGCCAACACCAGAAACTAACGACCTCAACGATATAGAAACCTTGCTTGCTGGTCTTTCTGTAAACATCTTCTAAATCCTTATTTGTTGTTTGTTATTAACTGAGATGAATGATAGCACGATAGATTTATTAAAGTAAAGTGACAATTAAAGGTTGACGTAAATTAATTGATAATAGATAATAGGCACAATCAAACATAAATAGGATTTAGTAATGGAAACAAAATTAGTTAATTATAAATTGCCAGTTGAACTTATTGAGCAGATAGAAGAGTTAAGCAAAGGTAACAAGACAGCGCTTGTTATTGATCTGCTAAAGCAAGCTATAGCTATGCGTAATGTAGACGATCAAACAAGGGATTATTGTTATGAAGGCGCAAAAAAATCACCAAGCATCGATTATAGCAATAAGGCTATGAGAAACTTAATAGACGGATTGCACATATAAAAAATGCGCCAACCTGCAAGTAAGCGCACAATTAATTCGACAGGGGTGATTGTATCATGAAAGAAAAAAGAAGAGCAAAAATTGGTTATGTTTATTTGTTAAAAAGTTTAGATAAAAAAGGGTTTTACAAGTACGGTTGCACAACATTAACTCCTAAAAAAAGATGCTCAAGAATAAATTCAGTGGATCTAAAGGGTTATAACTTCACTGTTATATCATCATTTTTAACTAGAGATTGCTTTCAATCTGAAAATGACATGAAATGGAATTTACTTCCAATGAATCTAGGTGCTTTCGGTGAGCTTTTCCATATTGATTTTGATGTAGATTTCGAATCAATAAACAGTGAAGAAGATCTTATCAAAAGGTTTTTAATTATTGGAAGTGTTATCTATGGTGATTTATGTCTACGTTCATAAAAGCCATTAGAAGTGAAACTGCTAGCTTTCTTGATTTTAATCCTAACGCTAATCACTTGTTAAATGTAATATCTAGAAGAGCTAGGCGAACTGAATGTAAACTTAACGACCTGTCTATAGGGGAGTGTTTTATAAGTTTTAAATCGGTAGGTTTGACAGAACAGCAATACAGAACAGCTAAAAAACACCTGCAAAAAATAGAATTAGTTTCGTTTAGAGTCGCCAGAAAGTTAACGGGTGGGGTAACGTCAGGGGTAACGGTTGCAAAGCTAATGGATTCGAGGGTTTACGACATAAATATTGATGATGGTAACGCCACGGTAACGCCAACTCAACGCCAACCTAACGCCAACCTAACGAGTAATAAGAATGAAAAGAATGAAAAGAATGAAAACAACATACATCAGCAGATAGCTGATTCGTGGAATGAAGTATTCAAAGATGAGTTACCAAGTGTTAGCAAAGTTACGCAAAAAAGAAAATCTGCTATCAATGGTTGCATCGCTGAAATGAAAGGAACAGGAAATGATTTTTCAATATTACAGACTTGGACTGATTTATTTGTGTATGCTAAAGGACTTGATTTTTTGATGGGTAGAAAAACTGACTGGTCAATGTCATTTGATTTTATAACAACGAAAAGTAAATTGATTAAATTGGTCGAGGGTGAATATGATAATAAATAATCCAATTCATAATTCTGATGTAGAGCAACAGGTTTTAGGTCTTTTAATAAAAGATCCAACTCATAGTAATAGCCGTGAAACTTTAGATAGCCTAGATGCTAATGATTTTTACGAGCGAAACAATAGAGATATATTTAAAACAATCAAAATTATGGCTGAAGGTAAAATGGAAATATCACTTTCATTGCTAGAAGCTGAGATGGAAACTATTGGTTATGATTACGGAGGTTTTTTATATTTAGCCCATTTGATGCGTAGCGCTGTCGGCATTTCAAATATGGGAGCTTATGCGACAGTAGTCAAAAAGTGCGCTAGATCTAGAGATTTAATATCAGCTTTAAATAACGCTAACGTGATGATACAGCAAAAAACAGAAGTTCCTGATGTTATTGAAAGTCTTGATAACGAGCTTAAAAATATTTCAATATCATCAAGCGGTAAAGAGTTGAGGCATATTAGAGAAATTGAGGGCAGCTTTCTTGATGAGCTAGAGGCGCGAGCAGAAAGGGGAGGATCAATTGCAGGCCTATCAACTGGTATAGACGAAATAGATCATCGCATAAATGGCATTGGCGATGAGTGCCTGGTTGTTGTGGCAGGTAGCCCATCAATGGGCAAGACTTTATTTTGTCAAACATTAGCGACTAGTATTGCTGTTGATCAACGTAAGAATGCAATGTTTTTCTCTATGGAGATGTCAGAGCAATCTGTATTCGAAAGATTTGTTTCTGGCATTGGTAATATAAACCCTGCTAATTTAAAAAGCGCGAGACTAGATAAGACTGAGCTTGGTAAAATAGATAATGCAGTTAGAGAGCTAAGAAATAGCGGTTTATACATAACTGATGAGCCAAAGCAATCAGTAGGGCAAATAAGATCTAAAGTTAGGCGGCATAAAATTAAAAACCCTGACTTGTCAGCAATATTTATTGATTATCTTGGCTTGATGAAATTAGGTAAAGCAGATCGCCACGATATTGCTATTGGCAATATTACTCGTGATTTAAAAGAACTAGCTAAAGAAATGAAAGTACCAGTGTTTTTGTGTGTTCAATCTAAGCGACCGCAAAACGTCAAAGATCGACCGAATATGTCAAGCCTTAAAGATTCTAGCTGTATCGAAGCTGATGCCGATATTGTTATGTTCGTTCATCGACAAGAGATTATAGAGCCAGAAACATCACTAAAGGGCGTAACAGAGCTTATAATTGCAAAAGACAGGCATAACGATGGCAATGGTACGGTTTACTTAGAAAAGTGCAATGGTAGCTTTAAAGCGCTTTCTATTGAGGCAGTAGCTAGATTACAGCACGATGAAGAGTTGAGAAACAAGCCAGAGCCAAAACAGCGCGGCTTTCCTAAAAACAAATAAGTTAGACAATAAACAACAATAGGAGATATAAGAATGAATAAAGCAGCACAGATAAAATCAGACACTTTAAATATCATACTATGCAATCGTATACATGAGCGCTTAAACATCAAAGATAGAGCGCTTAAAATTGCGAGAGCGTGCAGATTTACGCAAGCAAGAACCAAGGATGCTCTTTTGTATTCGTTGTGTGGTGACATTATCAAGCTAACAAACGGCAAGCAGTATCTGAAAGTAATCGGAAAGGCTAGCAAAGCAGAAGCTAAATATAATGAGGTGTATAAATAATGAGTCACTATCACCCTGACGATTTCGAGCATTTAAAAGTTGTTGATAATTCACACTACACTGCTCAAATGTGGTTTGATGAAATTAGAGTTTATTTAATTGATGTAATGGGAATGAATGAGCAACAGGTTATTGATGAGTTTAAAAATAGATTTCCAGATTTGATGAAGGAGTTAGAGAATGATTAATTTGATGTTAGGCGATTGCTTAGAGCGAATGAAAGAAATAGAAAGTGGTAGTGTTGATATGATATTGACTGATCCACCTTACGAGCTATCAAAGAGCAAAGGCGGTGGTATGATGGGCAAGGGTGGACGCAAGTTCATGGAGCAAGTAAATAAAGCTGATATGGTTAACGGAATAGATACAGCCTTATTTTTAGATACTTGTTTAGGCTTGTTTGATGTGAAGCAAAAATTTTGCGGTGTGTTTACTTGCTCAAATAAGCAGTTAATAGAGTATATATCATGGGCTGAAACAAATAATCTACAATATGGTGTTGGTGTTTGGAATAAAACAAACCCCGCCCCGTTATGCAATTATAAGTATTTAGGTGATGTAGAATATTGGGTTTACATAAAAGGCAATAAAAGCAAAATACTTGGTAGTTATGCAAGTAAGTCTATGGTTTACACATCAAAGATAAATAAAGCAGATAAAGACAAGTTTAACCACCCAACCTGCAAGCCAGTGGAGTTTATGGAGAAGTTTTTAATAAATCACACTGTAGAAGGTAGCGCTGTTTTAGATCCATTTATGGGCAGTGGCAGCACAGGAGTGGCAGCTAAAAACCTTAACCGTAAATTTATAGGCATAGAAATGTCAAAGGAATATTTTGACATTGCAAAGGATAGAATTAATGAAGCATGAAACACAGGAACAATACTATCAGCGCAAATATAAAGAGACGCATGATGAATCTTATTTGAAAATGTTAGAGAATTTAAAGGAGCGCGGCTAGATAGTTAGCCGCTATGGTTTATTTTTTAAATAGCTTACCAATTAAACCAGCCACAGGGTCAACTTTATGTCCCTGTGCTGAGTTTAATTTATCTTTAGCTTCATCACGCAATACACCGAAATAAGCATTTAGCCATACAACTAATGGTGCAATTAACATTCCTGCAAACATATAGCTATTTTCTATTTTGGATATCATTTCAACATCACCGGTAACTACAGCGAACAACCAGCCGAACACGAAAGCTATTGTTGTCACTCCTACTACCTGCCAAGCTTGATAAGCTATTTTAGGACGAGTAGTGTGCTTTGATTGCGCGTTAGCTTGTAGCATAACTTGAAGTGTGTTGTATGCCTCCATTTTAACATCGAATTCCTTTTCCAATAGACTTGCTCTTTGCTCGGGCGGTAATGAGTTTAAAGCGCTATTGGCTTGCTCTACCGTTGCTGTTTCTGGCAGCTGTTTGTTAATCGGTAAGAATTCATTTATACCGGCTACGATTAGCGGGCCTGTGCCGGGGAGTAGCGCTTGAATTAATCCACTACCTACGGTTTTTAATATATCGCCTAGTTTCATAACTAAACCCCTGTGAATTCATTAGATATACCTAACCAACCATCACTAACCACACCATTGAACTCGCTACCCATCATACCTTCATCATATTTATTCATAATCATCACCTTGTTTGTTTTGAGTATTTTAACATAATTGATATTTAATTGAATTAGATGTTGCATTGATATATTTATTGTATATACTGAATGTATATTTTAAATATAAGGTTACGAAATGAAGAAGTTAATAGATTTTAAAGATTTATGGCAAGCAATTCAGTGTTACGCAGATAAGTATTGCGAGGGTAATTTTAGTATGGCGGCAAGAAAGTTAATAAAAAAAGGGCTAGAAAATGAGAAGTAGAAACTACATAAAGGGTGGGTTTGTTTATGTTTTTAAAAACAACAAAAATGAATTTAAAGTTGGTAGCACTAATAATGTAAAAAATAGACTGTCAAACATAAGATGTGGGTGCCCATCTGCTGAGCTGCTATTTAAAAGTGATGTACTTAGCAATAGACTGGAAGTTGAAAAAGCGATTCATTCCGCCTTGCTTAAGTATAATACTGGCGGTGAATGGTTTGACTGTAGTGAGTTTGATGTTTTGAGTGCAGTGAATGAGTCTATATCTAATATAGGCAAGGTGATAGGTGAGGGTCAGATGGTTGATTCTGAAGAGTTCGAATCTAGATTAAACTGGGTTAAAATACAGCGCACAGGAATCTTGTGCGAGATAAATTCAAAGAACCACAAGCATATAATAGAAAGATATAAATTACACCTAGAAACTACATGTCTAAAGCAGCTTAGTTGGTTTGTTAATTTATGTGATTAAGAACAATTCCTACAAGCAGCAACAGTAATTGCAAATACATTTATAAAGCAAGAGAAATTAGATTTTGATGGAGAGGCAAAATGAACAAACTACTAAATGACATTAAGCATATACCTGATTTTTACAAATCTATTTTAATGCTAATAGCTATGATTGCATATGTATTCCTACCGCCAGTTTTTAGTGATAAAAGCTATGTATATGCAATGAGTGACTGGCTACCGTTTGCTTTCGGTGCTTTTTTAAGTACATTGATATTAGTTTGTTGGATTGGTAAGTGTGCCGAGAGTGAGAGTAAATAACCACCAAATAAGCTACAAGCGTAGCGCAGTCAGATTTAATTTGACTTGTTATATTTTCCGCTAACACAGGAGTAAAATCGAATGATTAAATATTTTAAAGAATTATTAAAAACACTAAAAAGTATTGATACTCACTTAAACGAGTTAAGAAAAACGGAAAGCTCAACGAATGAATATATTCATAAGTTATCCAAGTGCGTAAAAGAGCGACACCATTCACACGGTGATCAAGTAAGTATCTCAACTAAACACTTGAATGATTAAGGCAATACAGCACTTCTACTAACGTGAATTATTCCGTATTTCACGCATTGAACCATGTTAAATAACTGGGAATAAAAATGAATACAAAAAATTTAATTTTAATAATTACATTTGCGGTAATACTTACCGTGTTTAGAACAAGTTTGGAAACAGGTTGGTGGTTGATTTTTGATGTTATAGCCGCTTATGGGTGGGTTAAGATTATAGAGTTTATTTCTGATGTGTTGTTAAGATTACGTAAAGACACATAACCTTTAACTTAAACGGCAAACTGTTTTTGTCGTTTGATGTAAGTTGTTAGTTTTGCTGACAGTACAAATATATAAGCGAGAGATAAATATGGAAAACGAAATTGAAAAATTAATATCAGAATATAGGCAGAGAATAAAGCAAATTGAATTTCAGCTTGAGCATACAGAGCACACTATAACACAATCTAGGCGAAAAAATGAAGATTATTCGAAATGCCGGTTAGAGCAAGCAAAGTTAAACGCTAGGCTAATTTTGTGCCAGCAAGCAAAGGCTGATTTTGAAAGCTTGCTAGATTATGTTTAAGCAAACTAACACTATAACTAACGTGAATTATTCCTTATTTCACACATTAGACCAGATTAATTAACGGAGAATAAAAATGAACGATAAAACAGATAGACGTCATAATGAGAGAGTCACAGAAGAAACTAGAAAAGTTTATATTGTTGCTGCTGTGATTATATGTGTGTGCTTAGCTTGGTTAAAATGGGGTGTTTAATGCTTGAGTCACTAAGAAAAATCGGCATGATTGAAATGCCAAAAATTAAACATACAGCTAAACGCAGTATAGACGATTCAGCACGAAGCGAGGCTATGCGACTATTAAAGCGCGGTGATAAAGTTAAAGATATAGTTGAGAAAACAGGCGTGCATCGCTCTTCAGTTTTACGCTATTTGACAGAGTTGAATCAAACTAACGCTAGCATTGAGAGATATTAAATATAGCTGGGAGAATATAATGGATAAAACTAGCATAACACAAAATAAACGCAATCAAAAACTAGGTTACTCACCTGATGAGCTTCGAATCATTTCGAAATACGCAGGTAAAATATGCTTGGAAAGTATTTGCGATAAATTAAATAAAGTTAGTCGCACACATAGAAAGCCTCATTTAGTTAGAGCTAAAATGAACTCTATGGGTTATAGCGTGGTTGTTAAGCCGTGAAAGTTTGGTTAGCTAAAACAAATAACAATAAACTGTTGCCGTGTGATGAGCTAGCCGAAAAGAAGCTTTCCAAAGTTCCTGCGGGCGAAGAACTAGAATGGTCAGTAAATACTAAGCAAAACGGCAAGCTGCACAGGAAAATATTCGCGTTCTTTGCTTTTTGCACTAAACATTATTACGGTGATGAAGAGGCAGCAAAAGACGAATACTGCACAGAGTTTGTACGTAAGCAACTAACTATATTTGCAGGTTACTATAAGCAAGTATGGACGCGTGACGGTGATAAGTTCGAGCTAGTGCCGCTATCAATTGCATACGATAAAATGACACCAGAGCAGCGCAGTGAGTTTTATAAAAAGATAGTTGATGTAGCATTAAAGCACGTATTCGATCGCACTAATGATGAGCGAATACTTAACGAGTTAGTTAACTGGTTTTGAATCATCGCGGTAACTTCCCTGTTTACCGTGAGTGAATCAAAAGAATATTCTGATAACATCGTCTTTTACTTTGCAGATAAAGACGTTGATATTAACTATAAAAATTAGGCGCTAGAGTTATCGTCAATTAGTCCATACTGCTCTAGTCTTGTTAGTAGCATTGCTAGAGCTGAATTCCCACCTCTACTACCAGAGACAGGTAACTTCACTTGACCCACACTACCAAAAAAGCCAAGCCTAGGTGAGCCGGCAATTGGGTTTTGTGCTGTGATGCAAACATCACCGTGCGGTCCAACCAACTGCCAGCCATTATCGACACTTCCGGAGCCGTTCCACCTAGCAATCCATGCCGCATAAGCACCAGGTGTCACCGTTGAAACCTCTGGTAGTTCCCAAATCATACGCGGAATTGCATCGCTTTTTACGGTCATATTACCCGCAAACGTCGTTGTGCGCGAACCCGTACTTGCTATTACTTCTACGCTGTTTGCGTTTGAGTTTGAATCTATGATGTGTTCATATCTAGACACCACCGCTTTACACTCTATAGCGCCACCAAAGTCAACAAGCTGACCTATAGCGTCAACATGCCCACGAATAACATTCATGTATTTCGCCCCAACAAAATTTGCACCGAAATTTAGTTGCCACCTCGGCTGTATTAAGTTTATACCGATAGCCTCAAGATTGGCATTAGGGCTACCAATCGCCAATAGCCCATAAGACTTACCGCTATCATCATCGTTTATCTCTTCGAACGTGTGTGCGAAGATGGATATATATGATGTGGACCTAACGTTAGGTCCATCTGTAACACCGTCCGTGTCTGTCGTAACTAGAATTGCAGCGCCTTTTGTTATCGCTGAACTACATCCGAATAACTGTACGCCTCGACAATTATAAAACTCCATTGTTCTACAGTCAGGTATAGACGCGAATGGCCCACCGAACGCCTTAACAGCAGTCATTGTCATTTCTTGGCAATGATTAAAATAAAAAGTTGGTGCCGTGGCTGTACCGTCTTTGTGTATCCCTGTGATGTTTTGCAGCGTTATTGACTGGCTTACCTCATTACCATTATAAAAGTCTGGATCTGGGACTATCCTCAACGCACTAGAGTTAGGCCCAATAGCTTGTAGGTTTAGGTCTGATACAAAGCAGTTGTCATAAGTTTTTAGTATCTCGACAGCGTGAACGTCCACACCATTCATCTTGCAAACAAAATGACGAATATTTAAACCTGCACCCGTAGCCCAAGGGTTTGAGCTTTTAAACCTCAGCATTGTTTCATAAGTTACTGTGTCAAAATTTTCTAACGCTATAAAGCCTGATATGAACTCGGATGATGTACCATAAAATTCAGTACCCCTTTCAAACTCTACGCCTCCAGCCATGCCATAAAGATGTGGTCCAAGCTCTATAGAACGAACTAATGCTGCTGCCATAGCTCTAAAGACTGGGGAGTCGTCCACTGCACCAGAACCACCAACAGCACCCCATGAGATAGGGTTACCATTAGGTAAAATCAAACTAATGCTTTGCCCTGTTGAGTTACTAGCTACAATATTCTTATCGTTAGCTGTATTAGTCCCGTCAATAACTCTAAATTCAGCTGCCCTGTCTAAAAGCTTAATTACTTTTCCTATTGGAAACACCCCAGTAAACTGCCTATACTCATCAACAGTGTCAAACACATAAGGTAGTGATAGGTTATTTATCATTGCACTGGGCAACGTATCTACTGTCAGCCCAACATCAACAGGTACAGTTTGAGACTCATAAACAGCATTGTACTGTGCAGCTTCAGCGTAAAATACAAATTGACCGTTACTATCTGCTTTAGCGCCTGTTTGTGTGATTGGAATCAAGCCCTCTTGATCGCTATAAATTATAGATAGAGAACCGCTTGTGCCGTTAGCAAGTCGCTCTCTAATCTCAATTGGTGCATCAGGTATAACGTTGTATGGGTTATCCTGTTTCGTGTAAATCGTAACTGTGTATGGTGATAGCATTATGATAAAAGATCCTTAATTAATCCTAACTATATTTTACATTAATATGGTAAGATTTAATAGCGCCTACCTTTAGCGGGGGAAAGTTAGAATTCGTTACTCTAATTGGCGTGTAAATTCAGTAACGATAAACTCTAACGAGGTTTGCTATGAAATTAACGCAACAATATTTAAAGTCCCTATTTAATTACAACCCTATCACAGGCGATTTAACCAGAAAGATAGCTAGAAGCAATGCTGTAATGGTTGGTCAGAAAGTCGGCTGTAAAGGTGTCAGGGGTGAGTTACTGGTCAGGATTGACGGCAAGCTTCTATTGGTCCATAGAGTTATATGGCTTTATATTTATGGCTCTTGGCCTAAATACCAAGTAGACCATATAAACGGAAACCCTTCTGATAACTCAATAAGAAACCTTAGAGACTCAACTCCAACAGAAAACAGTAGAAATACCAAAATAAAATCAAATAATAAGTCTGGAATATCTGGAGTTTTCTGGAGAGAAGACCGGCTTAAGTACCAAGTAAGAATGCGACTTAACGGTAAGTACAGGTCACTTGGAACATTTTGTAGTTTATTTGAAGCGGCTTGTGCTAGATTTTCAGCAAATAACAAGCATGGATGTACCACTAGGCATGGAAGAAAGTAATCATGAAACCCTTCCTTTTATATTGATCGGATTATTGCCCGAAGTAATAACGACATTATTACCGTTAGAAACTATGGCGAAACCCGGTAAGCCGCCAACAGAGCCTTGTGGCGAGTAACCTTGCTCGCCAAATTTACCACCGTAGTTTGAGCCAAGAATGCCTTCAGAGCCTAAGTTTCCTGCAGGACCTGCCAAGCCAGTGTCGAGTAATGTTCCTGGATCTATTGATACTGTACCTGCCGTACTAACGCCTGATGAGCTGTACCCTTGGCCGCCTGGACCACCATTGCCGGGCTTAGTGTAAATTGGTGATACGTTATTAGTGCCTTTTGACCATTCACCGCCTGCACCGCCACCGCCTGCCCATATCGCACCAGAGCCTACATTTATCTTGCATGGTACTGTAGCCTCAAAAGCATTACCACCAACTAACCCATTAGAGCCATTTTCGGTAAAAGAACCAGGTACATCTTCTTTAACTGGCATTAATAAAGCACCACCTGCGCCACCTCTGCCACCGTTACCTAATATTGTACCTCTGACTATGAATATAAATGAAACTCCGGCTGCTTGAGTACCTGTAGTGAATGAAAAAACACTAGTTGATGTAGCGCCTATCACCACACCAGTATTGATTAAAACAGTGTACTCGCCTGCAACAGGGGAGAATTCAGTTGATAAATCATAATCTTCTTTACTTTCATCAATAGTAAAATCAACGTTAACGCCAATCAATGGATCTTGAAATAATCTGAAATCAACCTTGTATTTCATGTTGCCCAAGTCTTTCATGCTCAAAACTTGATAGTTTTTAGATTGCGGTGAGCCATCTTTATTCACTCGCTTGCTGCTTGCTATTGTTGCTATTGAGCCATTTTCTAGCACGCTATTCTGAGTATCAAAAACACTTTCAATATCTAAATTTAAAGACAGCTCATATGGCAACTCTTGAACCCTATCAAGTGCGCGTTGAGCAATAGAGGTCCCGATAACGACATCTTCACTACTTGTTGTTAGCCAACGATTGAAAAATATATCTTTCTCGTTTGTCTCGCCTTGAAATTTAGGTAGCTCATTAGTTAAGTTTATAGCTTGGAAAACAATTGAAAAGTTTTCTTCGTCCTTTGTTTTTGTAATGTCGTTAGGTGCCCATGCTGTTGAATATCGCGTGTATTGTTCTTTAGGTTTTCTCGTAAACTTAATGCTACCTTGTTCAATGTGGTCATCTTCATTTAAAAATATAGGTGTTTGAGTAGCATCGCCAACAAGTTTAATTTTTATTTTTTGGTTTTCTTCATCGTAATACATAACTAAGTCGCCGTTTTTAATTAGCTCGTTAATTAATGTTTTTACTGATGTTGATTTAGATATATAAGCTGTTAACGTTATTGTTGATGTTGCTGCAATTACCGCGCTGTAATCATCTAAGAATACCGACTTTATTGGCGTGTAGTTTTCAATTAAATCAACGATAATTTCAACTGCATTCATGTTGTCGTAAAATAAAACCTCTTGAATAGTTGAATTTACAGAGTGATTTTTAATCTCTGTACCACCTACACCTCTTTCGACGATAGTTAAAACAAATTCACTTAATACTGTACACTCAATAACTTCAGAATCTATCCTTACAAGTACAGTGCCGCTTGTGCCGTAATCAAATTGCGGTGCGCTAGTGAAATTTATTTCTGTGCTAGTTTCGTCTATCGCAATCGATAAAACGCCCTGTGATGCAATAGGCGCTTTTGATACTTTATCATCAGCAAGTATTAGCGGATCTAATGCAGATATACGCAAAGAGCCGTTAGACTCGTTTATTGAATCAATGACATATTCACGACGAATAAAGTTATCAGGGTCGTAGTTAAGTGGATCAAAACCTGTTTCAATTATTAGCGGTCTACCTTCTATATTTGGGTGGCGCTCGAAAATCTTCTTCCACAAAGTCCCATCGCTTGTTCTTCTGTCAGCATAGGGGACGTAAGTGTCACCCTCTACATGATCTAAAAGCGTTAATGATACTTTTGCCCTACTGCCAATTGTTTGACCAGGATCAACTTTTGCAGGGGTATGCGACCATGAGCTAAAGCCGTTAAAATATATTTGAGACCAATCTAATTGAGCAGATGGAAATACAAAGTCTTTGTATAAATCTGCTTGATATGAGTCACCGCTACTACAAGTCTGTGCAAATCCATAGCATGAACCATCGACCTCTCCAGAGTGCTTTATATCTGCAACTCCTGCATCATGACTAGTATCAGTAGTGCCGAATTTGCCGCGAGAAATTATTGTCAATTCAGTATTTGAAATTACATATATTTCTATTATCTCATCGTCTAAAAACAAAAATGGATCAGCAATAATGAATGACTCAGCATTGCCACCAGTGATAGCAACTGAGCCAGTATACCCTGCACTTAAAGCACCAGTTAACGTCACCCGACCATCAATAACTGACTGTGCTGTCGTGTGTCTGCAAGCATCTAATTTCACGGTAGCAATGACAGCAATGTCTTGACCTGCTAATGATTTTAAACTATTAATTGTCATTAAATGTATCCATTTATTTCTAATGAAATATCAGCGTAAAGACTAGATGAATAAGTCGGCTTTGTTAGGCTTTTCCAATTCTGTAAACCGTAAATAGTTTCATCTTTATTTTTTGACCATTTAAAATAAATAGGCTTGCTATCTAAAACGTGATCCGAGAATCCTTCCCACCATTGATCAAGATAATCAAACTTAATAAATCTAAAGTTAGCTTTTGCCTGATTGCCTTTTTTCTCTCTGCGACCTACTAGAAAATTATTCCCCTCAGTAGTGAATTGTTCAACAGTATCAAGCGAAGCAAACTTAGAAGGCTGAAAGCCTATGCTAGGAGTGCGCGGCATTACAATGGCTTTACCCATATTGATAGAGCCAATGTATAATTTACTAGTAAAGTTAAGCGTTAATCGCTGTTTTGCACTCTCTAAATCTTGACCAAAATAACTAATAAACGGCTTGTTATTTTTCAAACTTGCGAACTCAGAAACAACTTCATAACCTAGACCTGAATCAACTTCGAGCATTCCAGACAAACCAGCATCTTGCGAGTTATGAACAGCAAAAGCAAAATAATTAATAGTTTCAACATTTGATTGAGTGAACAAGATTGTTATTGTGCCGCTATCAATGGATGGTGAATATTTAGTGTTATCTCGATAATCTAAAGCGTTTAAAAATGTGAAGTCGCTATCTTCATTCTGCCCAGTATAAGCTGAACTCGGCAAAATTGAATCATAAGCGATTAAGCTAAAATCATTTTTTGCAGCAATACTTTGCGCTGTTGTGTCTACTACTATAATAGCCATTAACCTGCCCCACCTGTTCTAATTAGTTCATTTTGCGCGTTTGTTATATTCAATACAACATCATCATCACCGCCATTAAATAGCACTAAAGCGGCATCTTTCACAGCTTCAGAGAATGCAGAGCCATCTGTTCTGATGTCTACTGTCCTGTTTCTTACTGGTGGGGCAGTGGTTGATGCTGTAGGTGTTGTTGGTGCGGTTACTGCTGAAGATGCACTAATAGAACCACCACCTCCACCGCTACTAAATGCAGAACCAACAGCGCCAGCCAACACTCCGGCAGCAGATATTTTACCCTTTAAAGATACAGCGGCAGCAGCGGGGACCAGAGAAGGGTTTAATATTGGACCTGGTGGTGTAGCCAATATCATTGCAGCAGCAGCTTCAGATGATGCGTATATCTGAAACGCAGACAATGCACCTTGCGCTATCATTATTGCTTTATTTAATGTTTTCGACTTTCCGGCAAAAGCAGATATGACACCAAGAACACCTTGTGCCATAGCTACTTTGGATTGTAATTCAATTTGGTCAAGTTTGGTTCTATCTGTCACCCCTTTTTCTTTTAATCCTGTCAATTCACCCTCGAAAAGCTCCTGCCTAGCTTTTGCTGCTTCATCATATTGAGCTTGTAATTCACCTTTTAGCAACTCATTCTCACCAAGTTTTAGCATCTCAGATTCGAATTGAGTAGCCCTTTTTAACTCGTCAGCTATATATGATGCTGATAGATCTGCATCACGCTGTGATAAATAGCCTTGCTCAACTTGCTGCCTTAATGCTAGTTCAATTTGCAAAGCTTCAGTTTCTTGCGCTAGGTTTATCGAGTATTGGCTTTGTGTAGGTGTTTCTGTTGGTGCGGTAGTGGATTTAGGTTGTTCATCGTTGATATTGCCGCGATTAGTTCCGTTAGATAAGTCTGGAGCGCCAACAATTATGCCCTGCTTTTGTGATAGCAACTCTAACTCATCGTTAATCCCTTTAACCTTCGATCTTGCATCTTCAGCGACCTTTGCCAATAACGAAAATCCACTGCCATTAGATGCCGCAAGTATAGCTCTCTCATCAGCCGTATCAGCCGCCTTAGTTGCTATCGTTAATTCATCCCTTAACTCTTTCATTTGTTTATTGATATTTGCTAATGACGCACCTTTAGCACCGCGAGACATTTTCTCTATTGATGCTGCGAATGCGTCCATTTCTGGAGTTGCTGTGCTAACCTTTCCATTCAAGTCGGTGACAGAATCACCGAAAGTATAAAGCGCTGTTGCTGCTATCAATGCTATACCTAGTGGACCACCTAAGAATGTCATGGCCGTTGTTGCTGCTCTTGCTGCTAAAGTCAGTGCATTTGTTGCTACTGTTGCGCTTGCTGCCGACACAGTTACAACACCGTAAACGTTAGCTGTTTTAGTTGCTGCTGTACCATTGGTTAACTGTGCTGTTGTATTTGCAATTAATGATGATGAATAAGCTATCATCGATGGCACTAATCTAGCTGCAAATATAGATGATACTAATACAGCGCCTTTAGCTATATTTTCGATATTCTCACTTGCTGTTACTATTGCTCCACCTAAGCCGCCCATCACATTTTGAACTGTTGTAGAGCTACCGATAAACTCAGTTAGATTATTATTAGCTACCTCTATATTTTGCGCCATCGTAGCTGTTGAGTCATTGAACTTATTGTCAATAACTTCAGCAGCATCACCTAGCGCATCAACTAATATCTTGGCTGTAATGCCACCAGTAGCAGCAAGGTCGCGCAATTCGCCTTGAGTTAAATTTAGCGATCGCTGTAATGCTCTCATTATTTCAGGAGCACCCTCAGCAATACTGTTAAATTCATCGCCGCGCAGCGTGCCAGATGCAAAAGCTTGGCCTAGTTGACGAATAGAGCCAGCAGCATCAGCAGCACTTTTACCAGAAACAGCAAATGATTTAGTTATAGTTTCAGTTAACCTTAATTGCTCTTCTGTTGATAAGTTAAGGTTTTCTGTTGATAAAACTAATTGCGTGTACAGTTCTGATGTGCTTGATATGCCCGCGCGTGAACGATTAGAGATATCTAATAAATCTTTTGTGCGTTGCGTTAACTCTTCAGTTGATTTGGTTGTTTGCCTAACTTGGTTTTGCAATGACGTATAAGCATCAGCGTACCTAGTTATTTGACCAGTTACGATCGCAGTGCCAACAGCGGCAGCAACTTTTGACAGCACACCGAAAGAATTAGATGTTTTATCTGCCGTAGCTCCTAGCCCTTTCATTTTACCATCAAGCTTGTCAGCGCTAGTTTCAGCACTCTTAGTTCGAAGCTTAATATCTATGTACTTAGTAGTCGCCATCACTAGCCCTTATGTGTTTTGCGTATCTCAGCGTGTTTTTTT
>TARA_R110000765_G_scaffold136630_5_pt1 | contig 44669 bp, 42 predicted proteins | sample TARA_R110000765 | Tara Oceans TARA_R110000765 (sample SAMEA4398168) | marine metagenome | biome: Polar Biome; feature: [MES] marine water layer (ENVO:01000295) within the mesopelagic zone...; material: water (ENVO:00002006), including particulate matter (ENVO:01000060) such... | reverse complement strand
GGACTCGAACCTGCGACCATCCGCTTAGAAGGCGGATGCTCTATCCAACTGAGCTACGGGCACCTTTTGCACATGGTAGATGATGAAGCATCATCGGCATGTCCGACTGATCTTTTGTGACGATCACTCGGTGGAGCCTGACCACCTTCCAAACCGGTATCGCTGTGTCTGTGAAGCGGGGCAAATAATACTTAGCGAGCCGCGCCACGTCAACGTTGGTTTGTAATTTTTTTAATCAGAAGAGCAGCTTATCGCTCCCGCGCAGCAAAACTTTCGAAGCTGGCGACGAACAAACCCGCCGTTTTCTGCTTTTACGGACTCAGACCATGATCGCCCTTTTGCGTACAGGCCTGAGCGTGCGACAATGCCGCCAATTTATTCTGCGTCAGGAACCCCATGAACGCCCAGCTCATTGATGGCAAGCAGATTGCTGCCAACCTCCGTAAGGAGATCGCCGCGAAAGTTGCCGAACGCACCGAGCGCGGCTTACGTTTGCCAGGATTGGCCGTAATTCTGGTCGGCAGCGACCCGGCATCTCAAGTCTACGTTTCGCATAAACGAAAAGACTGCGAAGAGGTTGGCTTTATATCTCGCTCGCATGACCTGCCCGCAAGCACCCAACAGCAAGAATTGCTCACCCTGATCGATAGCCTCAACGACGATCCGGAGATAGACGGCATTTTGGTGCAACTGCCCCTCCCTGCCCACCTCGATGCCTCGCAACTACTGGAGCGCATCCGGCCGGACAAAGACGTTGACGGCTTTCACCCTTACAACATTGGACGCTTGGCACAACGCATGCCTTTGCTCCGCCCCTGTACGCCTATGGGCATCGTCAAGCTACTGAAAAGCACCGGTGTGGACCTGTACGGCCTGGATGCCACCGTCGTTGGTGCATCCAACATCGTCGGGCGCCCCATGGCTTTAGAGCTGCTGCTGGCCGGCTGTACCACTACCATTACCCATCGCTTCACCAAGAGTCTGGAAGACCACGTGCGTCGCTCAGATTTGGTGGTGGTAGCGGCCGGCAAACCCGGCCTGGTGAAAGGCGAATGGATCAAGCCCGGTGCCATCGTGGTTGATGTGGGTATCAACCGAATGGAAGACGGTCGCCTGGTGGGTGATGTGGAGTTCGCTGCGGCGGCGGAACGCGCTAGCTGGATTACCCCCGTACCCGGTGGCGTGGGTCCGATGACGCGCGCCTGCCTGCTGGAGAATACCCTGCACGCCTGCGCCCATCTGCACGACTGACCCGGCTAGCAGTAAACAAAACGCCCGGCCATTGGCCGGGCGTTTTGTTTTGACACCGCTTTACAGACTACTGGTTTTGCCACCATCGACCGGCAAATTGATTCCGTTGATGTAGGCCGCCGCCGGCGAGGCTAGAAAGCCAACCGCGTTGGCAAACTCTGCCGGCTCGGCAAAACGCTGTACGGGAATACTCGCCGCCATGCCCTGGGTAATCTGCTCAATGGTCTTGCCACTGGCCTTAGCGCTATGCGCAATCAAGCTATCGAGGCGTGGCGTGCGCGTTAGCCCCGGCAATACGTTGTTTACAGTAATACCGTCTGCCGCCAGCTCGCCGGCCAACGTCTTGGCCCAATTACCCATTGCCGCACGCATGGTATTGGATACGCCCAGATTGGGTATCGCCTGCTTCACCGAGGTGGACAATACGTTGAGAATACGACCGTATTGCACTTCACGCATGCCCGGCAACAAAAGCTGAAGTAACACTTGAGCGCTAACCATGTGCTGCATAAACGCCTCGGCATAGGCTTGAGGTTCAGCGGTATGCGCGGGGCCGGGTGCTGGACCGCCCGTGTTGTTGATCCAGATGTGCATGGCCCCGCCCTGCTCCAACTCGTAGCCAACCACTTCAGCCAACGTCTTGTGATCTTGCATATCCACGGCAAGAAAGCTGTGCTCCTGGCCATGCTCCGCCGGCAAACGTGAACACAATGTCTGCAGCTTGTCTGCCGAACGAGCCAGCAATACGACCTCTGCGCCCTGTTGTGCCAACTGGTAGGCACAGGCCTCGCCTAGCCCCTGACTGGCGCCACACACCAAGGCCCGCTTACCTGATAAATCCAGATTCATGACGAATTCCCTATCGAGTAGAGTAAAAAATTTAGAGTAGCATGCCACCGGGCCATCGCCAGACGCAGCCCGCAATGCAAGCGGTACTATTCAAAACACTGATAAGTAAAGGGCGAGCCGGCTCACAGCGACTGCAAAAAAAAAGGCTACCCAGCCTCGACCGGGTAGCCCCTTGCTTCTTCCGGTACGACTCAGAACGCGTCGCCCGGCACGCGCACCCAGCCTTCCATCAGCACCCGTGCACTGCGACTCATGACTGCCTTGGTGGCTTGCCATTGACCATCAACCAACGCGGCCTCAGCGCCAACGCGCAAAGTACCGGAGGGATGACCGAAGGTAGCAGCGGTGCGCTCGCCACCTCCAGCGGCCAAGTTGACCAGCGTGCCGGGGATGGCTGCCGCTGTACCGATCGCCACTGCCGCGGTGCCCATCATGGCGTGGTGTAATACGCCCATCGACAGCGCTCGCACCGACAGATCAATATCGCTTGCCGGTACTGCTTTACCGCTGGACGACGTGTAGCTTTTTGATGGCGCAACAAAAGCGACTTTAGGTGTGTGCTGACGGCCTGCGGCTTCAGATACATCCTTTATCAGCCCCATGCGCATAGCGCCATGGGCCCGAATCAGCTCGAAGCGCGCCAGCGCTGCTGCGTCACCGTTGATATCGCCCTGCAACTCGCTGCCGTTATAGCCAATGTCCGCTGCGTTGATAAATATAGTGGGAATACCGGAATTGATCATGGTCGCCTTAAGCGTTCCCACACCCGGCACCTCCAGATCATCAACCAGATTACCGGTAGGAAACATGGAGCCCTCACCGTCGGCTGGGTCCATAAACTCAATCTGTACTTCAGCGGCCGGAAAGGTCACCCCATCCAATTCAAAACCGCCGGTTTCCTGCACCTCACCATTCGTCATGGGCACATGAGCAATGATGGTTTTGCTGATATTCGCTTGCCAGATACGCACGGTGCAGATGCCATTAGCGGGCACGCGCTCAGCCGAGACCAAACCACTGGTGATGGCAAAGGCCCCTACAGCGCCGGATAAGTTACCGCAGTTACCACTCCAGTCGACAAAGGCTTTATCAATAGCTACCTGACCAAAAAGGTAATCCACATCATGCTCAGCCTGGGTACTCTTGCCGACAATCACGGTTTTGCTGGTGCTGGAAGTAGCACCACCCATACCGTCGGTTTGTTTGCCGTAAGGGTCGGGGCTACCGATCACGCGTAACAGCAATGCGTCGCGAGCTGGGCCCGCAACCTGTGCACGCTCGGGCAAGTCCTGCAAACTGAAGAACACACCTTTACTGGTACCCCCGCGCATATAGGTGGCGGGTATCTTGATTTGAGGCACATGGGACATGATGACTAAATCCTCTCATTGCACCACCGCCCCGAGGCTGCGAGGCCTGGAGCGGTGGATGAAGGTAAAGTAGAAAGGTAAATCAGTTCGCCACAGTGGCTTCCAAGAAGTCCTGAGCAAAGCGCTGCAACACGCCACCGGCCTGGTAGATGGCGGCTTCTTCAGCGGTATCCAAACGACAGACAACCGGCACATCCACCCGCTCACCATTCTTGCGGTGAATAACCAACGTCATGGTCGCGCCGGGCGACAAATCACCTTCCACGTCATAGGTTTCGGTGCCATCGATCTCCAGCGTTTGGCGTGTGGTGCCCGCCAAAAACTCCAGTGGCATCACTCCCATACCGACCAGGTTGGTACGGTGAATGCGCTCAAACCCTTCAGCTGCAATCGCCTCGACACCCGCCAGACGCACACCCTTGGCAGCCCAGTCACGTGAAGACCCTTGGCCATAGTCAGCACCAGCAATGATGATCAGCGGCTGCTTGCGCTCCATGTAGGTTTCAATGGCTTCCCACATACGCATCACCTTACCTTCCGGCTCAATACGCGTCAGCGAACCCTGCTTGACCTTGCCATCTACCACGGCCATTTCGTTGATCAGCTTGGGGTTGGCAAAGGTCGCGCGCTGCGCTGTGAGGTGGTCACCACGGTGAGTCGCGTAGGAGTTAAAGTCCTCCTCCGGCAAGCCCATTTTGTGCAGGTACTCACCTGCGGCGCTGTCTAGCATGATGGCGTTAGACGGCGACAGGTGATCGGTGGTGATGTTGTCTGGCAGCACTGCCAAGGGACGCATGCCCTTGAGTGAACGCTCACCCGCCAGGGCGCCCTCCCAATACGGTGGGCGACGGATATAGGTACTGTTCGGGCGCCAATCATACAGCGGCGGCGTCTTGGATTCGGTGTCATGCGTAATGTCGAACATCGGAATGTAGACTTGGCGGAACTGCTCCGGCTTAACGCTAGCTTTGACGATGGAGTCGATCTCTTCATCGCTCGGCCAGATGTCTTTCAAGGTGACTGGATTACCGTTTTGATCCAGGCCCAGCACATCCCTCTCGATATCGAAGCGAATGGTGCCAGCAATCGCGTAAGCCACCACTAACGGCGGCGAGGCCAGGAAGGCTTGCTTGGCGTAGGGGTGAATACGGCCATCAAAATTGCGGTTACCCGACAGCACAGCCGTCGCGTAAAGATCACGCTCGATCACTTCTTTCTGGATGACCGGGTCCAGCGCGCCGCTCATGCCGTTACACGTAGTGCAGGCAAAAGCCACTACACCAAAACCGAGACTTTCCAGCTCGGGCAATAACTTAGCCTCTTCCAGATACATCTTCACGGTTTTCGAGCCCGGCGCCAGCGACGTTTTGACCCAAGGCTTGCGGGTTAAACCAAGACGATTGGCGTTACGCGCAATCAGACCCGCAGAAATCATATTGCGCGGGTTGCTAGTGTTGGTGCAGCTGGTAATGGCAGCGATAATCACCGCGCCGTCGGGCATCTTGCCTTCTTCGTTTTCAATCACACCACTGATGCCACGGGCAGCCAGTTCAGACGTGGGCAGCAGCGCATGCGGATTGGATGGACCGGCCATACTGCGGTGCACGCTGGACAGATCAAAGCGCAACACGCGCTCGTATTCGACCTCTGTCAGCTCATCGGCCCACAGGCCAGTGTGCTTGGCGAAGTCTTCCACCAACTTGACCTGATCATCATCACGACCGGTCAACTTCAGGTAATCGATGGTCTGCCGGTCGATGTAGAACATCGCTGCCGTCGCGCCGTATTCAGGCGTCATATTCGAGATAGTTGCACGGTCACCGACGGTCAGCGCATTAGCGCCTTCACCGTAGAACTCCAGGTACGCACCCACCACCCGCTCGCGGCGCAAAAACTCGGTAATCGCCAGCACCATATCGGTACTGGTAATACCCGGCTGCAGCCGACCAGCCAGCTCTACGCCGACGATATCGGGCAAACGCATATAAGATGCACGACCCAGCATCACGCTTTCCGCTTCTAAGCCGCCCACGCCCACGGAGATTACGCCGAGCGCATCGACCATAGGCGTGTGGCTATCGGTACCTACACAGGTATCGGGGAAAGCCACGCCATCACGCACTTGCACTACCGGCGACATCTTTTCCAGGTTGATCTGGTGCATTATTCCGTTGCCTGGAGGAATTACGTCGACGTTCTCGAACGCAGTCTTGGTCCAGTTTATGAAGTGGAAGCGGTCGTCGTTTCGACGGTCTTCAATCGCACGATTCTGCTCGAAGGCGTCTTTCTCAAAACCGGCGTGCTCCACTGCCAACGAGTGATCAACAATCAGCTGAGTGGGCACCACCGGGTTGACCTTGGCCGGGTCACCGCCCTTCTCAGCGATGGCGTCACGCAGGCCGGCCAAATCAACCAATGCGGTCTGACCGAGAATGTCGTGGCAGACCACGCGCGCTGGATACCAGGGGAAGTCCAGATCGCGCTTGCGCTCGATCAGCTGCTTAAGCGAATCGGTCAGCATGATCGGACTGCAGCGACGTACCAACTGTTCGGCCAGAACGCGAGAGGTATAGGGCAGCGTGGCGTAGGCACCAGGCTGGATGGCTTCGATCGCCTCACGCGTATCGAAATAATCCAGCTGGGTACCGGGTAAGGATTTGCGATAGTCAGTGTTCATTACTTACGATCCTTGAGTGGTACAAAAACCACATCTTCAGGGCCGACGTAGTTGGCGCTCGGCCGAATGATCTTGCCGTCAATACGCTGTTCGATCACGTGGCTGGACCAGCCAGAGGTACGCGCGATGACGAATAGGGGCGTAAACATGGCGGTCGGTATGCCCATCATGTGGTAGCTGACGGCGCTGAACCAATCGAGGTTGGGGAACATCTTCTTGGCTTCCCACATGACGCTTTCCAGCCGCTCGGCGATGTCATACATCTTGGTGTTGTTCTGCTCTTCAGAGAGCTCGCGCGCGACGTCCTTGATCACCTTGTTACGCGGATCAGACACGGTATAAACCGGGTGGCCAAAGCCAATAACTACTTCTTTCTTTTCAACGCGGGCACGGATATCAGCCTCAGCCTCGTCCGGGTTGTCGTAACGCTTTTGAATCTCAAAGGCGACTTCATTGGCGCCACCGTGCTTAGGGCCACGTAATGCGCCAATACCGCCAGCAATGCACGAATGCATATCAGAGCCCGTACCGGCAATGACGCGGCTGGTAAAGGTAGAGGCGTTAAACTCGTGCTCTGCGTAAAGATTCAAACTGGTATGCATGGCGCGCACCCAGGATTCGCAGGGCTTTTTACCGTGCAACAGATGCAGGAAGTGACCACCGATTGAATCGTCATCGGTTTCGACATCGATACGCTTGCCGTTGTGGCTGAAGTGATACCAGTACAACAACATAGAGCCAAAAGACGCCATCAGTTTGTCGGCAATGTCGCGCGCGCCCGGATGGTTGTGATCATCCTTCTCTGGCGACACACAACCCAACACAGACACACCGGTGCGCATCACATCCATTGGATGGGCAGACGGCGGCAGCTGCTCCAAAGCCGCCATCAATGACGCTGGCAGGCCACGTAGCGCCTGCAATTTGGCCTTGTAACCCGCCAGCTCGGCAACGGTCGGCAGCTTGCCGTGTACCAGCAGGTGAGCAATTTCTTCAAACTCGCAGGTGTTGGCAACATCCAGGATATCGTAACCACGATAATGCAGGTCGTTGCCGCTGCGGCCTACGGTACACAGGGATGTATTACCGGCGGCAGTACCGCTCAGGGCCACGGATTTTTTTGGCTTGAAAGCCGGCGTTGGATTCTCGGGGGTAGAACTCATGGCGTTAGTCTCCTCACGGATCATTCTTGTAATGTGCAACAACCCCGCACGGACGGGGCTGGGCTGGGCTGGGCTAGATGATCAAGTCAATAAATAGTTACTTTTTACCGGCGGCGAATAGCGCGTCGAGCTTTTCCTCAAACGCGTGATAACCGATGCGGTCATAGAGCTCGGCGCGTGTCTGCATGCTGTCGACGACGTTCTGCTGATGCCCTTCGTTACGGATGCTGGTGTAAACATTTTCAGCAGCTTTGTTAGCAGCGCGGAAGGCTGACAATGGATACAGCTGGATAGCTACACCGACAGACGCCAGCTCATCGCGGGTAAACAACGGCGTCGCGCCAAACTCGGTGATGTTCGCCAGAATGGGAACGTTCAGCTCTTTAACAAAGCGCTCGTAGGTCGGTAGATCGTAGGCGGCTTCGGCGAAGATGCCGTCAGCACCCGCTTCAACATAGGCCTTGCAACGCTCGATGGCCGCGTCCACGCCTTCTGCCTGAATGGCATCAGTGCGCGCAATCAGGAAGAAGCTCGGATCGGTCTTGGCGTCCACAGCGGCCTTGATGCGATTGACCATTTCTTCAGTGGAGACAATCTCCTTGCCGGGGCGATGACCGCAGCGCTTGGCGCCTACCTGGTCTTCGATATGTGCCGCGCCGGCACCCGCCTTGATCAGGCTTTTAACGGTGCGCTCAATATTGAAGGCACTGGGACCAAAACCGGTATCAATGTCGACCAGCAACGGCAGATCGCATACGTCGGTAATACGCCGCACATCAATCAGCACGTCTTCCAAGGTATTGATACCCAGATCCGGCAAGCCCAATGAACCGGCAGCCACACCACCACCTGACAGATAAATAGCCTTAAAGCCAGCACGCTTAGCCAGCAACGCGTGGTTGGCGTTGATAGCACCAATGACCTGCAGTGGACTCTCTGCAGCAATAGCATCACGGAAACGTTGACCTGGGGTTTTCGACATCAGACTTTCCCTCCTGAGGAAGTGGTAGCGCGCTGCTCTTGCATGCGGCGCTCGATATTGCGGCGAGATGCGCTGATATGACGACGCATCAGCATTTCCGCAAGTTCGCCATCACGATCAGCAATGGCTTGAATAAGATTGTGGTGTTCGGCAAAGGCCTGTTGTGGTCGCTTGGGCGTGGTAGAGAAGCGATAGCGATACATACGCACCAGGTGATACAGCTCGTCACACAGCATGTTGCTGAGCGTTCGGTTTTTGCTGCCCTGCACTATCAAGAAGTGAATATCCAGATCACCTTCCTGTTGATAGTAGGACTTATTTTCCTTCAGGCCACTGTGCTGCTCGTGCATGGCGAGCACATCGCGCAGGCCCTGAATCTCATCGTCCGTCATATTCTGCGCCGCCAAGCGGCAAGCCATGCCTTCCAACGCCTCGCGCACGTGATACAGCTCAATCAGCTCTTCATAGCTAAGCGACACAACCCTTACCCCGGCATGCGGGATGCGTACCACGAGGCGGCGACCTTCCAAACGGCGAATAGCCTCGCGCAGCGGGCCGCGGCCAATCCCAAAGGTAGTAGAAAGGTATTGCTCGCTGATGCGCGTGCCAGGGGCGATATCGCCCTTGACGATAGCCGTCTGAATCTGGCGGAAGGCTCCGTCAGATAGGGTTTTGGTAGGTTCTTCCAGTTCTATGGAGGTCAATTGTAGACAATCCTTGAGAAGGAATTCAAAAACCACTGAATTTTGCGCGCCACAACCCGTAATTGTCAACAATACGCCCTTCAATTCCTGGGCTATGCTGCAGATAACCCCACTTACAATGGAACTTGAAGCGGCAGCGGCCGTCGAATTGTCGACAATTTACATCGACACCGTGATGCCGATAGCTGAACAGAACCTGTAACCAGCCTCTACGAGGCAGCGCAGGGTCATGCTAAGATGCCGCCAGCGTGCCGCGCCTCCTGCCAGATTTTCAGGGCAACGCCGACTTAAAACAGACGTTGAGAAAACTATGCATTCAATAAATCTGCACCTGAAAATCCTGATTGCCGTGCTCGTAAGCTTGGGTTTCCTCATTACCGGCTATCAAATTTACGTCCTGGATATCCCGGTAACCGAAGATGAAACCGACGACATCTGGAGCCTGGATGCCAAAGTCGAGTTCAGGGCAACGCCCGGCACGCCAATCAAGGCGCAGTTTTATATTCCACCGTTGAATCAGGAGTACGTTAGCCTCAACGAGAGCTTTATCTCCAACAACTACGGTGTGAGCGTTAACAGCCAGAACGGCAACCGCCGGGTAACCTGGTCGTCACGCCGTGCCAGTGGTAACCAAACCCTGTATTACCGCTTGGTACTGACCAAACGGTACAGCGAAGAACAAGCTGCTGCTGCCCCGCCACCGCCGCGTCAGCCGATCCCGCTGGAAGGCCCAGAGCAAATTGCTGCCGACGCCCTGATCAACCCTATTCGCCAGCACTCCGCTGATATCGAAACCTTTATCAGTGAGACCATCCGCCGCGTCAACGACATCACCGACGACAACGTCAAGCTGTTGCTCAATGGCGGCACCGGCGCGATGGACAAAGCTCGGGTCATTGATCTGCTGCTATCCAACGCCCGCATCCCGCTGGAAATGGTGCACACCATCCGCCTTGAGAACACTGAAGCCCAGTCGCCAGAGCTTTGGCTGCGCAGCTACAACGGCGAGCGCTGGATGTACTTCCACCCGGAAACCGGGCAGCAAGGTATGCCTGACAATCGGTTAGTCTGGTGGACCGGTCCGGAGCCGCTGCTATCGATGGAAGGCGGCCGCCAGAGCAACGTGGCACTGACCGTTACCAACAGCGAAATGAACGCCCTTCGCCTGGCCAAGCTCACCACCGAGAACCGTGCTTCTGCACTGCTCGAATACTCCCTGTACGGCCTGCCGTTGCAAGCGCAGCGCGTGTATCAGGTGATGATCATGATCCCGATCGGCGTATTGGTCATTCTGGTACTGCGTAACCTGATCGGGGTACAGACACTCGGGACCTTTACCCCGGTGCTGATTGCCTTGGCCTTCCGCGAGACGGATATCGTCTGGGGCATCGCGCTGTTCACCATCATCATTGCGCTGGGCCTGTCGTTACGTTCCTACCTTGAACACTTGAAGTTGCAGATGCTGCCACGTCTATCGGTCGTATTGACCTTCGTGGTGCTGCTGATTGCCGTTATTAGTCTGATCAGTCACAAGCTGGGCATGGAACGCGCACTGGCCGTGTCTCTGTTCCCGATGGTGATTCTGACCATGACCATCGAACGTCTCTCGATCACTTGGGAAGAGCGCGGTGCGGGTCACTCACTCAAAGCTGCCGTGGGCACTATGATTGCTGCCACGCTGGCGCACCTGTTGATGACCATTCCGGAGCTGACCTATTTTGTGTTCACCTTCCCGGCCGTGTTGTTAATTCTGGTTGCCTTCATGCTGGCCATGGGTCGCTACCGCGGCTACCGCCTGACCGAGCTGGTGCGTTTCAAAGCACTCAGCAAACAGGCCTGAGGAGAGCATCATGTTTTTCTGGAAAACCTGGAAGGCATTGCAGGCGCAAGGTGTCATGGGCATCAACCGCCGCAACGCCGACTATGTACTCAAGTACAACAAGCGCCATTTATATCCCGTGGTTGATGACAAGATCCTGACCAAGGAACGCGCCATTGCCGCTGGCATCAACGTGCCCGAGATGTACGGCATCATCGACACGGAAAAAGACATCGACAAGTTTGACTCTATTGTCGCGCCCTACTCCGATTTCGTGGTTAAGCCAGCGCAAGGCGCTGGTGGCGATGGTATTTTGGTCATTGCCGATCGCTACGAAGGTCGCTACCGGACCGTCTCAGGCAAGATCATCAGCCACGAAGAGATCGAGCATCACATCTCCAGTATCCTCTCTGGCCTTTATTCGCTTGGGGGCCACCGCGACCGCGTGCTGATCGAATACCGGGTTACCCCGGACGAGATCTTCAAAAGCATCAGTTACGAAGGCGTGCCGGATATTCGCATCATCTGCCTGATGGGCTATCCGGTGATGGGCATGCTACGCCTGCCTACCCGGCAATCCGGCGGCAAAGCCAACCTGCACCAGGGCGCTATTGGCGTGGGCGTGGATCTGGCCACAGGGCTGACCCTCAAAGGCACCTGGCTGAACAACATCATTAATAAGCACCCCGACACCACTAACCCGGTCGAAGGCGTGCAGCTGCCCGATTGGAACGGCTTCATGACCTTGGCCGCGTCCTGCTACGAGCTGTCGGGGCTGGGTTATATTGGTGTAGACCTGGTACTGGATCAGGATAAGGGCCCGCTGATTCTTGAGCTCAACGCTCGCCCAGGCCTTAACATCCAGATCGCTAACGACACCGGCCTCACTGCGCGCTGTCACCTGGTCGAGCACCATTTGGCAGCACTGAAGAAAGCCGGAAAAACAGAAACGGTTGACGAACGTGTAGCGTTCTCGCAGTTGCATTTTGGCGCGCAACTCAATGCTGAGCCGAGCGACACGCAGCCCAGCCCAGCGACGGCATGAGTTCAGGCATTGCCGCCCATACCTGAATACCACCTCAGTGAGATTACCTACCAGGCTGATCCGTTACCTCGACTGATCAGCCTGCGGGGTCTTGGCTCGCCGGTTCTGCTCGACTCCGCCGACAATCGCTCACAGTTGGGCCGCTACAGCATTCTTAGCGCAGCGCCTGCCGAGCAGATTGAATCCACTGGCAATCTGGATGACGTCTTTTCCAAGCTACGTGACGCTTTACGTACCCTTGGCCCTGCCCGCTGGCCCAACGCACGACAGCTACCTTTCGGCGCCGGTGCACTGGGTTATCTGAGCTATGACCTCGCCCGCGAGCTGGAAGACCTGCCCACGACTGCCAAAGCGGATATCCAACTGCCCAACCTGAGTCTTGGCATCCACCTCTGGAGCCTGGTAACCGACCACCTACTACAACGTTGCTGGCTGGTATGTCACCCAGCGCTGCCGGCAGCGCAGCGTATTGAATTACTAGAGCACCTCAAGAGCGCTCAAACATCACTGAAACCCTTTCAGCTACAAGTGCCCTTCCATGCGGAGCAAAGCAAAACCGATTACAGCCACGCCTTCGACCGCATCCAGCGGTACATCCACGCCGGCGACTGTTACCAGATCAACCTGGCACAACGTTTCAGCACGCGCTTTAAAGGCGATCCTCTGGACGCCTATCGGCAACTGCGGAAAGCCAGCCCCACGCCGTTTTCTGCCTATCTGGAAACTCCGCACGGAGCGCTACTTAGCCTGTCTCCCGAGCGCTTTCTGCAATTGCGTGACGCTCAGATTGAAGCGCGCCCAATCAAGGGCACCCGCGCTCGTGGAAACACCCCGGAAGAGGACCAGGTGCTAGCCGCCGAGCTGCAGCAATGCGCCAAGGACCGTGCCGAAAATCTGATGATTGTCGATCTGCTACGCAACGATTTAGGACGTAGCTGTGTGCCGGGCAGCATTCGCGTACCTGAGCTGTTCGGCCTGGAAAGCTATCCCAACGTGCACCACCTGGTCAGCAGCGTTACCGGCACTCTCAGACCCGATCAAGATGCCATAGATCTATTGCGAAACACCTTCCCCGGTGGCTCGATTACCGGCGCACCGAAGATACGCGCCATGCAGATCATCGAAGAACTCGAACCAGTAAGACGCAGCCTCTACTGCGGCGGCGTGGGATACATAGGCTGCGAAGGCCAGATGGACTTTAATATCGCCATCCGCAGCCTGATCTGCACCAACCAGCAGATTTACTGCTGGGGCGGCGGCGGCATAGTCGCCGATTCCAACGTGGATGCCGAGTACCAGGAAACCCTGACTAAAATCAGCAATTTGCTCAGCGCCCTACCCGTCAAGTCTGCCTGACTGCCCCAAGAAATCCTGCACTACCTCCTTCCGTGTCGACACGTCTAAAGCGGTCTACACCGTTCCTGGCCATACCTAAAATGAAGCATTCCACGCCATTGGATTTGCCGAGGCGTAGAGTGGGTCTTCAGTGCACGCGAAATGCTTCATTCCTACGTCTGGCTCAACTCAACCTGCATGCACGTTTATACCCATCTGGATGAGAAGTGGCGGTACGCCGCAGAGGAATACACCAACGAAGCCGACCTGCATGGCTCGGGCATGCTGCAGCACGATCATGATATTGGCACGGTGCTGAAGTTCCTCAAGGATTCCAACCTGGAAGACAACACCATCGTCTGGTATTCAACCGACAACGGCCCAGAGCACTCATCCTGGCTACACGGCGCTACCAGCCCCATCCGTGGCGAGAAGATGACCACCTACGAAGGTGGCGTGCGGGTTATCTCAATGCTGAAATGATCAGGTGAGATCGAGCCCGGTCAGATACTCAAGGGCATTCAGGATCACCAGAACATGTTTACCTCACTTACCGCGTCAGCCGGCATTGAAGATGTCGCAGAAAAGGTCCGCAAAGAAAATAACAACATTGACGGCGTCAACAGCAACGATTGCTGGCCTGGCAAATCAGATCACTCAGAGCGCAACTTTGAGCTGTACTACTTTGAAGGCCAGTTGACCGCCGTGCGGATGGGGGCCTGGAAATGGCGCTTCGCCCTCCAAGAGGATTACTACGACAACATGACCGGTCGTAACTTCCCCAAAGTGTTTAGCATGCGCATGGATCCTTTCGAGAGCTACGACACCCCCGACTCCTACGGGCACCTGGCACAGAAAGTCTCATGGCAAATGGCTCCGATGAACGAGCTGATCGACGCGCACCTGAAAACATTGGCCGATTATCCGCCGGTACAACCCAACAAGAGCTTTAACATGGCCGAAATCGTTCCGGACTTCTTGAGCAAAGGACAACAATAAACTTTCACCTCAATCCAAGAACGCAAAAAGCCCGGCAGTCGCCGGGCTTTTTTATCAGCAAAGATAACTTAGGCTGATGCGGTTGATGCTGCGGCTGCCTCTTCAAGCTCTGCTTGTTCAGCACCGAGTGCCATACCAGCTTCCATCGCTCTAGCATCAGCAACAAAATAACGTGACGCCACCAACAAGGCCGCCATCGCCAGCAACAGTGCCACTGGAATCAACAACATGGCATCGTGCAACCCCTGCGCCTTAAAGACTTCACTCATCTCCGCAGCGCCAGCCGCAAGTTGTGCAGACTCGGCGAAATGATCAGACAGCAACCCTACGACCATCGGCCCCATGCCACCGCCAAACAAGTACAGGCAGGCAAAAAACACCGCAACGGCGGTCGCTCGCAAACGCGGCTCGATGACGTCCTGAATAGCTGTGTAAACACTGGTGAAATAGTTATACGAGAACAACCAACCAAACGCGAACACACCGATAAATACGCCAATCTCAATCTCCCCAGCCAGCAGCGCATAGCCAGTTGCCAACGCGGCAATTAGCATGCTCACCGCGCCAAACATCAACCGCCCCGTGGCCCAGCGCTGGTGCACTTTGTCGGCAATCCAGCCGCCGGTCGTTAGACCAATCAGCCCGGTAATACCAACAATGACCCCGGTTGAGACCGCAGCCTCCTGCAAAGGCAGATGAAAATAGCGTTGCAGCATTGGCACCATAAAGGAGTTACAGGCATAAGACGCAAAGTTATAAGCCAGCCCGGCCAACGTCAGCCACCAAAACGTCCGTACCGCGAATATCTTACGTATCGGGTTACTGACCGGAGCACGACTGATTTTTACCGTCTCTGCCGCACCGCGCTCTGGTTCCTTGATGAAGAATACGAAAACCGCCAAGACCAGCCCCGGTACCGCAGCAATAAAAAACGGCGCACGCCAGCTGTCGAACGCTTCAACCATGGCCCCTACCGTAAAGAATGCCAAAAGCAAACCCAACGGCAAGCCCAGCATAAAGATGCCCATCGCCCGCGCACGTTTGTGTGCCGGAAACAAGTCGCCGATCAGCGAGTTGGCTGCTGGCGCATAGCTGGCCTCACCTACACCCACACCCATGCGAATCGCCAGGAAGCTCCAGAAGTTCCAGGCCGCTCCCGTCAACGCAGTAAAGCCGCTCCATGCCGCCAAGCCCCAACCCATGATCTTGCGTCGCGACCCTACATCAGCCATCCGGCCTAGCTGGATACCGGCCAGCGCGTAGATCACGGTAAATGCAGTACCGCCCAAACCCAGCTGAAAATCGCTGAGATCCCATTCCCGCCGAAGCGGCTCGATGATAATGGCCGGAATGGTTCGGTCGAAGAAATTGAACATGTTGGCGAGGAAAAGCAGGAAGAGAACCCGCCAAGCGTTCTTGGCTTGTTGAGACTGCTGCATGAAAGCTACCTTTATTTTTTATTATCCTGAAAAGCGCTGCCAGCAGTCTGTATAAACAAGCTCTACAACAAGACTTTGCTGAGCAACATCAGTCGGGCATGGATAGGGCCTGTCTCGCAGTCTGAACTAATACTAGGTACCTCGGAAGCATTCGACAGCATCATGATCAATACGCCATTAGCCCGGTGAATAACAGTTCAGAGCTTAAGCAGAGACGACGCAGTCACCGCGCCTCCCACACCACTTCGACCGAACAACAAGCGTCTATTGCGCAATTCATAACCTTGGCTAACCTAGGTAATGCGTGCACCGTTTTTAAGCTTGGGGCACGCTCCAACATTGAGAAAAGGAAATCTACGCAATGATCTATAAACGCCGCCTCGACCGCGCAGCCACGCTGGCAATTACCTTCGCCAGCCTTTCCGCCAGCTTTTCCGCCTGTGCAGAGAAAAGCAACGCAGATTTGGCGAAATCTCTATCCAACCCGGTTGCAGCTCTGATCAGTGTGCCTTTTCAATACAATTATGATCAGAACATCGGACCCGATGATGACGGCCACCGCTCCACCCTGAATATTCAACCAGTAATTCCTATCTCGATAAGCGAAGATTGGAACATGATTTCCCGCACCATTCTGCCGATTATTGGCCAGAGCGACGTATTTCCAGGGGCGGGCAGCCAGACAGGTACCGGTGACACAGTTCAAAGCGTGTTTTTTTCGCCCAAAGAACCCACTGCTAGCGGCTGGATCTGGGGCCTTGGTCCGGTATTTCTGTTACCTACTGGCTCAGATGACGAGCTGACTGCAGACAAATGGGGCGCAGGGCCAACAGGTGTAATGCTAAGGCAACATGGCCCTTGGACTTACGGCGGACTGTTTAACCATATCGTCGATTTTGCCGGTGACGATGACCGCAGCGACATCAGCAGCACCTTTATCCAACCGTTCATGTCATACACTACCCCTTCCGCCGTAACCTACACGCTTAACTCCGAAAGCACATTCGACTGGGAGAATGACGACAGTGCAGTCCCGATCAACGCCATCATCAGCAAGGTTATACCCATTGGCGGGCAGCTTTTCAGCGTCGGTGGCGGCTTTCGCTATTGGGCAGAAAGCATGGACAACGGCCCGGAAGGTTTGGGCGTCCGGCTGCAGCTCACTGCGTTGTTCCCAAAATAATGTTGTGCGATTGATCTGGCAGATAATCTGCTGATGGAAAGCGGTAAAAAAAAGGATGGCCGTGAGGCCATCCTTTTTTCATCTTGCTCTGGCATACGATCCAGCGTCACGGAGTAACGATATTGAACCAGAAGTTATAGTCATCCAGCATGCCCAGGAAGCCATCAAATACAGCTTGGTCGCCTGTCACTTTGATATCACCGGCCTTGATAGCATCATCAAAGGTGGTTTCACCTAGCTGAATGCTGTTCATGGTCTTGGTGGTCAAGTTGATACCTACATCTGAAGTTTCGGCCTGATGAGCGGTGTAGTTCAGTACCGCGTTCTCGACCGTCAGAGTGTAGTGCTTGTCCAGATCAGTCAGGTCAATGTTCATCGAGAACACCTTGCCTGCCGCTTTCTCAGCATTCAGACGCACCGACATGTAGTCAAACAGCATTTCCGGTGTCATCGCACGGATAGTGTCTGGCGTTGCTGTTTGAGTACCACCGGCATCAGGCACACCGTTGCGGAGCTCGTAAGCACCTTGCAAATAGACTGAACGCCATGGACCGGATTCTGCCTGATAACCCAACTGCTCGTAGGCATCAGCCAACAGCTCTTTAGCATCAGTACTGCCGGGGTTAGCAAATACTGCATGCTTCATCACTTCAGCTACCCAGCGGTATTCGCCCTTGTCGAACGATTGCTTAGCTTTGGTCAGTACCGCAGCTTCACCACCCATGAACTCCATGTACTTCTTTGCGACCATCTCTGGTGGCAGGTTGTTCAGGTCAGATGGGTTACCGTCGTACCAGCCCATGTAGCGCTGATACACCGCCCGGCTGTTGTGGCGCAAAGTACCGTAATAACCACGTGTCGCCCAGTTCTGCTCAAGCTCTGGCGGCAAGGTAATCATTTCAGAGATTTCTTCGCCGTTGTAGCCCTGGTTCATCAAGCGAACCGATTGGTCGTGGGTAAACTTGTAAATATCGCGCTGTTTCTTGAAGTAAGGAATGATGCGATCGTTATCCCATAGAGGCCAATGGTGAGACTGAAATTTGACCTCAACCTTGTCACCATAACGCTCAATGGTTTCATTCAGGAAGCTTGACCACATCAGCGCGTCACGCACCTGAGCTCCACGCAGGGTCAAAATGTTGTGCATGGTGTTGGTGGTATTTTCGGCCATCCACAACGCATTCCACTCGGGGAACCAGGTGTTCATTTCTGCCGGAGCTTCAGTGCCCGGCGTCATTTGAAACTCCATTTCCACGCCGTCGATGGTGAATACTTCGCCGGTCTTTTTGACTTCCGTGCTAGGAATCAATAGTCCAGCCTGGCCTGTTGAAGTAGTCATACCCAAACCACCGCTCAGACCGCCCTTAGGATCACGTGGCAATAACGCCCCATACATGTATACCGCACGACGGCCCATCGCATTCCCGGCAATGACGTTTTCAGACACGGCATGCTCAGTAAAGTGCTCAGGTGCCAAAACCTGAACTTTGCCCGACTCTACATCTTGCGTCGTGGCCAACCCTGTCGCGCCGCCGTAGTGGTCGATATGGCTGTGGCTATAGATGATGGCCTTGACCGGACGCTCGCCCACTTCTTTGTTAATGAGATCAAGCGCAGCTTTCGCTGTTTCAGGGGAGATCAATGGATCAAACACAATCCAGCCGGTATCACCCTGCACAAAGGTGATGTTAGACAGATCATAGCCACGCACCTGATAAATATTGTCCGCCACCTTGAACAGGCCATATTGCATCAGTAGCTGAGCGTTACGCCAAAGGCTTGGGTTAACTGTGTCAGGCGCAGGTTTATCAATGGCGATGAATTTCTTGTAGCTCTCCAGATCCCAAACCGGCGCGTCATTTTCACCGGTAATGGTCAGCGTGTCAGGCTTAGCAATGAAGCCGCGCTGAGCGTCGTCAAAATCCTGCTTATCACTGAATGGCAATAGCTCGAGTACCGCTTTGTTGGCATCAACGGTGTACTTGGTTGCCGGTTTCGACTCAGTTGCAGCATTGGCAGAAAGAGCTAACGCCATTCCTGCAAAAAGTAGCGTGGCAGTGCGACAGTTCATATCCATTCCCCTGTATAACAAACTCAAAAATTCCCAATAATTCTGGATTATGTAAAGCATTCCTGATGATCACTTTTGCTGATCCAGATAGCTGGAAAGCTCTCACTGTTTGGATCTCCAGATACGTCTATTACGCAAACCTAAGATCAACTTACATGCCGAGCAATGAGCACAGAGAATAAGTGCTCAAACATGACAATTTTAAAAATAGCCGTTAATAAAAAATGCGCAACTCGGAATGAGGATAAATCTCGGGGCGATTGTTGCTTTACAGAACAAATATGTTTCAGAAGAAGACAAAACCGGGAGCTTGAGTAATCTACGGCAAACCCGAAACCCAGTAATCACTGTTGCTACTCCGACAGGCGTTGGCTACCGGCTTACTCAACAGACGGGCTTTCCTGATAAACTATTACCTCTCTACGCCGTGAAGCTATTCGAACCACCGTTTTCCTTCAGTACGTAATCGCTCCCACAGCAGTGCTACATCTTCCCGGTCGCCGCTACTTTGTAGCACCGACCGCTAGAAAACAGCTTAAAACGGCAGTAAATAGGCACTAAACAGGCAGTCACTAATGCACCAAAACCAGCACTCAAGCCCAGCAACCACGCGCCCTGAGCCCAATCGAGCCTTCTCCGTTGCGCCGATGATGGATTGGGCATATCAATCTATATAACCATTAAATATCAGATAGTTAAAAGCAGATTAAAACCCAGCGTAGCAAATATTAAGCACTAACTAAGACACGGCAACCCATCTAAAAAATTTGATAAGATGCGCTTCACCTCTATAACATCCAGCCAGGCCAGAAAGGATGTATCACGGACATTTGTTCAGGGAACAAGAACATGGGCGATTTATTCAACACTATTAAAGAGTTTTACCCTTTTCTCCTCCTGCTGATACCCGGCTTCGTGCTGATGTCCACATTTTATTGGTTCGCAGATAAGACGACCCCAGGACAATTCCAGTTAACCATCCAGGCCATGTTCTCAGGCCTTGTTATTCAAGTTGGAGTGCATTGGACTAAGAGTATTCTCTTAATAATTGGCTCCTATTGGAGCGCGGGGGCTTGGACGGAATGGTCGAGCTTAACCCTATCCCTCTTCGCCGGAGTCGCTGGGGGGCTATGGCTGTCTTATCTATCGACTAACGACACGATTTATCGGCTCGCCAGAAAGTTGAACATCACTTCAAAGGCCTCAATCGATGATGCTAACCACGTTTACAGGAGCCAAGGCCAAAGGCCTATTGTGCTCCAACTAAACGACGGTGCAAGACTGATGGGGTTCTACTCTGTTTTTCCAAACAGCCACCAAGCCGGTTCTTTCTTGATTGATGAACCTGTATGGATAGATGATAAGGACGAACTGTACCCCTGCACCACAACAGCATCGATTTTCATTGATTCTTCAAGCGTCAGTTGGGTAGAGTTCTTAAAAACAGATCAAGAAACAGAGGCGATGACACATGGATGACAAGAAAGCTGAACGGCTTCACGAGCTGATCAAAGAAGGCTTAGTAGAGCGTCGGGATGGGATGAACGTAAACCCTCCTTCTCCGCGGGGCGCCTTACCCCAGAAAGCTCCGCAGAGACCACCTCAGCCTTCTAAGAAAGACTGATTAGCTGTTTAGCCCCGCGCCTCTCTGCGGGGTTAAACGCCTGGTTTCATTTTCACCTACATCGTACCCCCCACAACTCCCCCCACTTGGTCGTATAACTCGGGCTCTTCAATTCCCGCTTCATACCCCAGCCCGGCGTCACAGGCACCCGCGCTGGCCGCAGTGTTCCCCTGCCCCAGCGGGCGTTGATATCATCCAGCACGCTCATCACCTTCTCAGCAGCAGCTGGCTGCACCTCGGCGAAAAGGTCGTCGGTGAACTCGCCCTGCTGCCGTAGATCCAGCAGCATGATTTCCGCTTTAGCGTAGGCAAAGCCCTCACGGAAGATGGATTCAAGGCCCTGCTGCGCTGCGCGGATCACCAGGCGCGTGTCGTCCGTGGGGTATGGCAGTTCGATCACCACGCCCTTGGCCATCTTTACTTCATCCGGATTGAACATGCCGGTGCGGATGCCCACCCTCACACGCTTGCACAGTGAGCCTTGCGCCCTCAGCTTTTCGCACGCGCGCGCAGCATAGGTGGCCACCGCTTCTTTGATGGGCTCGATTGTGCGCAGGCGCTCGCCGAAGGCACGGCTACTGCAAATTTCCTGCTTGGCTGGGGCTGACTCTTCCAGTGCCAGGCAGGAGATGCCGCGTAGCTCGCGGGCGGTTTTCTCGATCACCACGCTGAATTGTTTTCGCAGGGTCCAGGCGTCTGCCTGTGATAGATCCCACGCAGTCTTGATGCCCATAGCGGTCAGGTGCTCATTCATCCGCCGGCCGACGCCCCACACCTCATCTACTGGCATCACCTTTAACAGCTTATCCCTCCGTTCCGGATCGCAAATATCCACCACTCCGCCGGTTTGCTTCTGCCATTTCTTCGCGGCCGCGTTGGCCAGCTTCGCCAGCGTCTTGCTGGTGGCGATGCCCACGCCGGTGGGTATTCCCGTCACCTGCAGCACTTGGGCGCGAATCAGCCGGCCTAGCCGGTCGCGGTCCACAATTCCCGTTAGATCGGCGAAGGCTTCATCTATTGAATACACCTCCAGCGCGGGCACTAGGCTTTCAATTGTGGTCATCACCCGTTCGCTGATATCGCCGTACAGCGCATAGTTGCTACTGAATGCCAGAATGCCGTGCTGCTTCAGCGTGTGCTGAATCTTGAAGAAAGGGTCACCCATCTTCACGAATGGCTTTGAATCCGCGGAGCGCGCTATCACGCAGCCGTCATTGTTGCTGAGCACCACTATGGGCACGCGTTGCAGGTCTGGCCGGAACACCCGCTCGCAGCTCGCGTAAAACGAGTTGCAGTCGATCAGTGCAAAGACCTGGTCAGCCATGACAGCGGTGCCGGCGAATGCTGTCTGTCACCACACCCCATATCACCAGGTCGTCACCTTCAAGCACATAACGCGGGGCGTACTTGGGATTTTCTGAATGCAGCACCACCTCACGTCCCTGGATGGAAAGGCGCTTAACAAAGGTCTCGCCATTTATCGCGGCTATCACCACGTCACCGCTCTTCTCTGTCAGCGCCCTGCTCACAACAAGTACATCGCCATCAAGAATGCCCGCACCAGTCATGCTGTCGCCTTCAGCGCGCACAAGGTAGGTATGCGGCGCGTCGATATCGAGCAACTCATCGAGCGACAGCGTTTGCTCCATGTGATCCTGCGCCGGGCTGGGGAAGCCCGCAGAAACACGGGAGGAAAAAAAGGGCAGCTCAATAACGGAGCTGCCCACAGGGCCTAGAATGGTAACGGCGCTCATGCTTCACACCTTTCTTTTTACTGGATATATACACAGTAAACGAAAAACGCAGCGCGCGGTCAAACGGAAAGTGCAACCAGCAGACAGGCGGGACCAACCATGTGCGGACGCTTCACCCAATACAACGCCCAGGTGCGCTACCTCGAGCAGCTCAACTACCAAGCACCGCTCGCGTTCGAGCCCAGCAACGAACCGCTCGACCGCTACAACGTGGCGCCCACTACGCAAGTGCAGCTGCTGCATGAAGATGAAGACGGCCTACGCATGTCGCCACAACCATGGGGTTACGCCCCCTTTTGGGCACGCGGCAAAGGCAAGCGCCCGCCGGCGATCAATGCCCGCATCGAGACAGCCGCCACCAGCCGCTACTGGGCCAACGCCTGGAAGCACGGCCGCTGCATAGTACCCGCCGATGGCTGGTATGAATGGGTAAAAGACGAGGCAGAGCCAAAGCGCAAGCAGCCCTACTACATCAAGCTCAAGGTTGATGAGCCCATGTTCTTTGCAGCTATAGGCGAGTTTCCTAGGGAGGCGAACGCCGAGCCAGGCGATGCAGACGGCTTTGCCATCGTCACCAGCGCGAGCGACCGCGGCATGGTCGACATACACGACCGCATGCCAGTGGTACTGCCACCAGACGTGGCGCGGGAATGGTTAGAAGCGGGGCTAGCACCGGAACGGGCCGAGGATCTGGCGCGGCATCATGCTGTGCCGGTTGATCAGTTTGAATGGTACGAGGTGGGCAAAGAGGTGGGGAATGTTAGAAATAAAGGCAGGGAATTGGTAAAGCCCAATTAATCATCAGGCTTCAGAGCTAAACTTAGTATTGGGATGCCCCGGAATATATACCTTGTAGATGCTATTAGAAAGTTTTGCCTCAAATATAGGCACCTGCCTTCCAATGTCACCAGATGCCTTTTCAACAACTCTTTTTAGTCGTTCAAACTCAACAGCATCAATTCTAGGCCCTGCAATAACCGAATTAAGGAAATACTGGCGCGAATACTCATAAACCCCAGGCCCCTGCTGCCTTGTGACAACCCGTTCTTCTTCTTCATATGACCAATCAATGTTTTTTACTAAGAAGTACTTCTCAATATCGCGTGCATCATTAACACCCCATCGAACAACAGGCCTCGCATCTGAATATATAACCTCCATTGGCAAGATAAAATCCAGCAGTTCATCCGGCGCATTCATTGGAATACGTAGCTCCACCAAAAAACCGCGATGATGATTCGCGTAGTGGGACCACATTAATATATTCGTGGGGTCTCTGCTGAGAGATAGCACCCCTGTCATGCTCATCAAGTGCTCTATATAGCGACCACTATCAACAGAGTGCTTAATAAAATCCACCAACTCGCTTTTGCCTTGAAGCATTTGCTCATAAGTTATACCCTTGAACTCAGCCGCTCTCTTTATTAGATCAGGCCGCTCCTCACAGATACTTTCAATACTCGCCGGATCAAAATACGGAAAACAGTCGAAAGGGTCGTTGAACTCCAGAGGGCACGTAAATTTAAGTGTACCCTCTGAAATAACTTTTAAACTACCATCATTGAATGGAAGGTATTTGTACCGGTAGAGAACTTCAACACCGTCCTCTTCAACCACACCTTCTACATCTTTCATTGGCATTTTCTCAACTAAAAATCAGTTAAAGAATCCACCAAATCCACAATCAAAACAACCCAGCCGGCTCCACCTCCATATCCCAGCTGAAAATCAGCACCTCCCGCGCCTCACTCCCCTTGCCACTGCCCACCGTGTAACGAATATCCGTCGACTCAATGTGAAACGCCTTGAAGCACTCACGAATGTCCGGGTGGTCATTGAGGCTGATGATGGCCTTGCCTTGGATCTGGCCCAGAAGCTCGGCCATCTCCTGGTACTGCTCAAAGCCAAAGGGCACGCCGTAGCCTTCCGTTTGCCAGTACGGCGGATCGATGTAGAACAGCGTGTGCGGGCGGTCATAACGCTTGATGCAATCCTGCCAGGGTAAGTGCTCCACACAGACCTCGGCTAAGCGCAGGTGCGCCGCCGACAGCTGCTCCTCCAGGCGCAGCAGATTAAGCCCAGGCGGCTGGGTGGTAGCCGTGCCAAAGGTCTGGCCAGCAACCTTCCCGCCAAACGCAGACTGCTGCAGGTAGTAGAACCGGGCTGCGCGCTGAATGTCCGTTAGGGTTTCTGGTCGGGTATCCTGCAGCCACTTGAACACCTGCCGGCTGCTCAGCGCCCATTTGAACTGCCGCACAAACTCTTCAAGGTGGTTCTGCACCACGCGGTACAGATTCACCAGGTCGCCGTTGATATCGTTGAGCACCTCCACCTCGGCGGCAGCGGGCTTCATGAAGAAAAGCGCCGCGCCGCCGGCGAACGGCTCCACGTAACAACTGTGCTGAGGAAAAAACGGAATAATGCGATCGACCAGGCGGCGCTTGCCGCCCATCCACTTAACGATGGGTTGTGCTTGTTGCATGTAGTACCTCTGAAGGTGGGGCGCTCAGAGGCGATTTAACGAGGCTCAAGGCCTTCAGGTGATTCATGCCCCGGCAACGCGGGCACTTCATTGTCAGATTATAGGGGCCGGTTGCCTCGGCCAGCTTCCGGCCGCAATGGCCACATCTCAGTTCTGTCTTCATCTGCAAAGCCTCAAAATCTGCTAGGCTTGCCCGGCTCTCGCGAGAGCGGGGGGCCTTGGCTGGCTTGCAGGCATGCTCTGCAGGTTTAGTGCCTGGCGTTGGTGTTGCTGCACCTACGCCGGGCGCCCTCCTCCTTTGGCCGTCCTGGCCGTGCTACTGCGTCCCTCTGTTTGGTGCAACCAACCGCGCCCACGTCTGCAGGCCAGTTAGCCGTGAGCGGCACTCATCCGCCCTGGCCGTCACTCTGACAAGGTCTGCCGCAGTTGCTGGGTGTATGTCTGCTCGGGCTCCGGCTCCATCATCCAAGCTGGTGGCGGCGTTACCTGCGGGCACTCCACCGGCACCGCTTGCAGGGCTGGCGAGACGGACTGACAACCGCTGCTTAGCAGTAGCGAGATCAGCAGCAAGCAGGGTGTTGTCTTGTTGTACATCGGTCATCTCCGCGTAGTGTTTGTTGTCCAGCTCGCCGAGCTGCTGCTGCAGCTCATTGGCCCGTTGCTGTTGGCGTTGCAGCTGGCCGGCTGCGGCGCGGGTGATTTCACCCAGCGTGATGGCGTGCAGGTTCTGCGCGGTCGCAAGCGCTGCAGCCCCGTTTGCGGCTTGCCACTTCCAAGCAACGGCAAAGCCGCTACCTACCAGGACAGCAACCAACACCAGCGCTGCGACGATCTGAATTACGAGCTTGTATTTAGCGATCACCCCGCACCTCCTGCACCGCCCGCGCGTAGTTCTGCGCCCACTTCTGCCGCAACTGGCGGCGCTGTGCTGTGCTGCCATTGGTGTACGCACCCGGCCGCCAGTTGCGCAGGTAGTATTGGAAGGCGCCCTCCACATCACCCAGGTCTGGCAGTGCACGCGGATCTGTCCAGTACAGCAGCCGAGCCAGCGCGGCATCAAGCACATCGCACTGCTCCGGCAGCGCGTTATAAATGCCCTCTACGGTGGGCTGCACCCCCAGCTCGCTGCAAACGTGCAGCACATACTGTCGGCCGGAAGGGTGACTCAACACGCCGGCAACGCCCCCACCGCGCTCGAATTGGAAGATCCCGCGCGCCGGTCCACATTGCCCGGCCTTGGCGGGCAGCTGGCACTGCTCGCGGTTTGGCGCTTCCTGCAAATGGGTAGCCAGCAGCTGCACTTCGGCCAGCGGCGTATTCATGCGGGCAGGCAGCAGCGCAAACGCTGGAGCGATGGCCTCAGCGCGGACAACGCTTAATTTTGTGAACTCTGTCATATTTTTTCCAGGCAATAAAAAACCGCCATTAGGGCGGTTGGTTAAAGGAGTTGCTATGCTGATCAACCCACCCTCCTGCGGGAGTTGACCGATGAAACCACTGACAACCAGCGCGATGTATTTGGGCGCCGCACTGCTGACGCTCTTCCTCCTATGGCCTTTGATGGCCTACCTTTATCAGTTTGGATTCACCACGCAATTGTGATCTGTACTGCATTTTCTTAGGCCGTGAGCAGACAGAACGCACCACGTGCGGCAGTATCCTGCACACCATAAGAACAACACCGCAGCACCCGAGAAGGAATCTCACTATGCTTTTACTCACCTGCAGACTGGGCGAAGCGATAAACATTGGCGACGATATCAGCATCGTCATTGTTGACGCCGAATCAAACCGCTGCCAGCTCGGCGTAGATGCTCCCAAAACCATTAAAGTCATGCGTGGTGAACTGGTAGAGAGCGACGCCATGATCGAAAGGCTCGAACAGCGCCACGCCTAAAGACGGTGCTGAAGCACCCTCTAAACCTCCACGTCATACTGCGGCAGGCTCGGTGCCTGGCCGGTGATCTGCCCGTCAGACACAAACGCCTTTTGCCCTACGCCCACACTGGTGCCCTGCACCACTACGGCCACGCCGTTGCGCAGTGTGAGTGTTGTTGTGCCGGCGCTGGTGTTGATGCTGGCGACTGTGCCTACTGTGCGGGCACCGCCGGGCAGCAGGCCGATGAAGCGCTTCCAGGGATTGACCGTTGCCATTACGCGCCCTCCCGGTGATGCCGCTCTAACCTCAGCGTTTGTTTGACTCGGCTTGCGCCTATGCCCTCGGCGGTGATCTCTGTGCCCAGGCACAGGCCGCGCCAGGTTTCCTCAATGTCGCGCACCTCACACAGTTGCGCGGGCGTGACCAGGCCGGGCGCTGTCTCTGCGGGGAACAGCGGCAGGTTCAGCGTGACTATCTCCTGGTTGCCACCTTTGCACAGTTCGGCAATGCCTCGGCTGCGGGCCGGGTCAGTGCCGGTCATCCAATCGGTGAATACGTCCGGCGCTGGGTTGTCGCCAGCGGTGCCGGCGCGGCGCACGTCGACAGAGACGCCGTAATTGGTACCGCTCACATAGCAGCTGTTCCACTTCGGCTGCGGCTGCCATTCGCTGCCCCAGTCGCTGATGATGGCTGCCGGGATGATGCGATCCATGATTGCGCTGGACCACTGCCAGACCGGCGCCCGGTAACGCGGCAGAATGCTGAGCTCGTCGCTGGCCATCGCGGGGCTGACGACGCCGCCGGCGGTCTCGGCCAGCGCGGCGATGACCTGCATTGGCGTTTGATCCTGATAGCTGAACGCACCGGCGGGCATAGTCCAGTCCGGTGGGCCAAGGGTGTAGCTGTCCCAGTTGAGGGTAAAGCCGGTGTTGATCAGTTCGTTGCTCGCGGCGGTTTCTGCGTTGAGGGCCGCCGTGTTCACCTGGCTGCCGGCAGGCGCGTAGGGTGCCGCAAGCAGCTGGGTACGGCTAACACCGGTGAGGGTGTAGCGCTCATCTGCAAATTTGCCGGTACCGCTGTAGCGCTCGATGAGGAATACCCAGGTGTGGCCGTTGATGGTTACTTCCACTTCTTTGGGGCCGGCTGCATCCGGCCGCACCTGGTTGAGCGATGTGCGGCCAAACAGCTGGGCGGTGAGCGTCCAGGCAAAGCTGTCGATATCGCGCCCGATGCGAATGCCTGTTGCATCCAGCGGTGCGCGGGCTGGCAGCACAACAACGCTGACGCTGTTGGCGATCATGTAGGTCTCCAGGATATCCGGCTCTGCCGGCGGGGTGATGACAGTGATGGGGCCTTCATAGTCTGGGTACTCGATACCGGTTGGTACCGGGTCCAGCGGTGTGGCTCTGCCCCATAGCAAGCTGCGGACTAGGTTCAGCTGTCGGGCCGGGCGGATCGGCAGGCTTGTGCCGGCATCCACCGGCGCGATCTGCCCTGCTTTCACCGCCGGCAACGCGAAGGAGAAGAACACCGCCCCGCTGCTGCGCGGCGTGTACAGCCCACCCTCAAATACAAATGCCAAGGGCTGCTGTTGTGGGGCATAGAGCTGGTCGCTCTGCTCCACCACCACGCGCGGCCGGTATTCGTTGCTACGCTGAAAGCGGCCAGCCAGCCCCTGGTCCTTCTCTGGCACACGCGGGCGATAAACCAAACGCACATGCACCTCGGCAGGCTGGATGCTCTGATCCCAACCCTGCGCCGCGCCTTGATCCTTCGCAGGTAGATCCCCCCATGCCGAGGCCGCGCTCTCGTCTTGTGCGGCGACCTGATCCCATCCAACCCCCTGCACGCCATCCTTGGCCGGGACGCCCGACCAGGCGCTACCCCTCTGAATATCTGCGGTAGCGGCGGTGCCCCATGTTACTTTGCGGTCTGCGTCACGCTCTGCGGGCGTGCCCCAATCAGCGCTGGTCAGGCAGGCATGCTGCAATGCTGGACGTGACCAAGCGCAGGATGAAGACACGGTAAGCCGAGGGGGCAGCGCATAGCCGCTGTCATCCTGACCGAACTGGAATTTAACAGGCGGCGCCGGTACGTATTCATTGCCCTCGAACTCGAACTGAGCAGCTGCAGGCAGATAGCTCATTCAGGCCTCCGCTGTTGGCAATTAGAAATCAGGGAACCGTGACTCATTTGCGTCATAGTCTTCTGTTTGACGAGCAACACCTCGGGTAAAACGGTATTCGTCTATTGCGGCGTCAGAAAAATAACTGCTACTGCTTGAACCGAATATTGATCCAATACTCACTAACCTGCTGGTGCTTCCAGCAATCGGCACGTTTCCTACCGGAACAGACCCTTTAAGCTGCCCCCCCACAAATAAGTAGTAGAACGCCTCGTCTCGAAAAACACCTATCCGATAGCGAACGTTCTGAAGCAAAGGCTCCGTCACAAGCAGTCTCGGTGCTGAGCTGCCCGATCTAAGCTGGAGCTGCAGCTCGTGATTCGCGCTAGTTGCGAGTAAAAGATCTAGCTGGTTACTGCCTACACCCCAACCGACATATCCTCCACCGATGGAATATACCCATGTAATATTTTTACTACCTCTCTGATAAGTAAACTCCAACGAAAACGGCTCGGATAAAACATCATAGTTGTAAGTAAAGCCGGCAGGCGGGCGAACACCGTCTCGATCTAGACCGGAAAGCTTTATCTCCGACCCCCCGTCGGCAGCAGGATTAGCTTGCAGCTGTCCGCCTCCTGTCCATGAGACTCCCATTTTTTCATCAAAGAATGCGGTTAACCCTGGTGATCCATCAAAATGGATAAGAGAAATAACCTGCGGCCAGTACGGGTCAAAGCCCGACTCAAAATCAACATCTAAGGGACCGTGAGCCAACGGTTGATAATACCGCTCGGCGCGCAATGCTGCGGTGCCCACTGGCTGAGGTCCCAAGCTAGCACTGTTCCACCATGCTGGCTCAGTAGCGGGAAGCGTACCCGCCTGTGTTACTCGGTACAGCCAACCTATGAAATTAGACGGCCGAACAACGTCTCCTACCACGACCTGTTGATTAGCGGTCCACGAAGCACCCCAGTCATCAACTGCAAGCGCGTAGATGGTTGAAGACGGAAGGCCTCGTATAGTCAAATCTGCAAACCCATCGCCCCCGCTTTGGCCATACCCGCACACCCGCCAAGTTCCATCCAGCTGACGCTCAACCGCAACAATCTGGCGCGATGCGGGCAAGCTCTCCACCCGCACCTGCGCCTGCAGCACGCCGCCCAGCAGATTCTCTTCACTCATCAGTCTGCGTCCCCACGAATCTGTAGTTTGAACTGATCATCCTCGACTGTGCCTTGCCCGCTAATCACAGTGCGCACGACCCACATCGGCCCTAGGCAGGCATCGGTGTTGAAGCGCACGGCGTTGCCGGCGGCCCAACCGGCCCCCCACCCTGCAGCGCGTATAACAAAGTACGGTGAGCCGGTGGCCGGGTTGATGGGCGCGCAATCACTGCCGGTGCTGCCGGTGGTGAGCACGCCCAGCTTCTCTTCCACCACGTTAAAGGTGGTGGAGCCGGTGAAGATGATTGCCCATTTCCCGCTGATTGAGCCGATGTTGGTGATCTCGACCGGGTAGTTCAGCAGGTTGAACTGCGCGGTGGTGCTGTTGCCCTGTTGGGTGTCGGTCCAGTTGGGCGCGCCGGTGTTCCAGGTTTGCTGCGTGAACCAGTTGAACACCCGCGCTTGCAGGTCGCCCCAGGTCACAGCGCTGCTGACTACTGTCTCCCCAGCCGGCATATCCCATGGCACAGGCGAGCCAATGCCCAGGGCGCCGGTGATCTGCACCTCGGTACACACAGTCATGTGTTCTACCCGGTCCCGTATTACCAGGGGCCCGGTCAGCGGATTGCCTTCGGCGTCTTCCAGCAGCAGCGGATCTGACCAGGTCAGGGTGCCCAGCTCGCGGTCAGTGGTGTACTGATCGGAACGCAGGGCCGCGCCGTTAGCGTCGAATACCTCAATGGCAGCTTGGTAGATACGCGGCAACTGCACAGTGTCACCCGCCACCGGGGCGGCCTCTGCCTCGGCAGTGTGCTGAATCACCAGCACGTCGCCATCGCGGTAGATGGGCACCCGTCCATCCGCCGGCAGACGCACCGGATCAAGCCCCAGCAGCTCTGCCGACATGGGCAGGCTGGTTTGCACAACGGCGTTGTACTTCAGCAGGCTCGCGATCACCGGCACGTCACTGGCGCCGGTTTCGTCGCCAGGGTCGGTGGTGAAGCGCAAGCGCACAATGCCGGTTTGGCTGTCGACGGTGCCGCTCACTATGCCTTCGTTTATGTCGCCATTGAGGGCTGCGGTAGCGGTAATGATGGCCGCTGTATCTGCCCGCACTACCGTTACCTGCACACTGGCAGGCCGCAGCGGCGCACCTGGTGTGCGAAACACCGCATCAGTGGTGCTGAAGCCGGCACGCGCGGTGAGGCAGGCCACGCGCGTTATCGCACCACTCTGGCCCGCCGGGTAGCTGGTGAGCGTGGCAACGCCGCTGGCGTAGTCCACTGTGCCCACGGCTGTGCCGGCGTTGGTCGTGGTGCTGAGCCCGCGAAACAGAATGCCGGAGCGGTCTACGTAGGTCTCTGCACCCCATTGCAGTATCAAGCTGCCGGGCACAATGGGGTCACCCACCGCTGGCAGCAGATCCCATTGCAGGCCGGGCGCTGCCACGCTGTCGGTTTGCGTCTCATAGGTCGCGCCCGATTCCTGCGCGCGCACCATCAGCGTGCCGCCGAATATCTCTTGCCGTGGCTGCACAATGCTTGCCATGTAGGGCACGCGGTCCGGCCGGGTAAAGGTGCCCTCTTTGTATGCGGTGTAGAACTCGGTGTAGTCGTACTGTTGCTCTACCTTGAGACTGAAAGCGCCGGTGCTGTAGTTGATGCTGCCGGTGAAGCCAACCCAGTTGCCGGCGCCGTCGTCGTTTGCTTCGTAGTCCACCTGGGTGGTACCAACAAATGTGCCCTCACCCGCTGGCACTTTTTCATCCTGGCTGGACTGCCAGCGCACTTGCACAGAGCCAGGCTGCAGCGGCGCACCGGGAATGGTGCCGGTGATGATGCCGCCGGCGTCTGGGCTGCCGGTCAGGGGCACGTCGATATCAACGTCTGCCCGCTCTAAGTCGAACACGATGGCGCTGCCCTGGTCTGGCGTGCTGTTCAGCACCAGGCTGATCATGCCGTTGGCATAGGCGATGGTGCCGGTGCCGGCATCACCGCCAAGGCTGCCATCGCCGTTATCGGTCAGGGTTTTGCTCACGCCGCCCTGAATCACGGTGGCAACAACACTTCCGGCCTCGATCCCGTCAAACGGCAGCTGATGTGCTATGCGAATGATGGGTGCGTCACCGCTGCCCACATGGGTCTGCAGGTTGTCGTCATCCTGGCCCACATAGGTGTAAATGATGCTGGTGTTCACATCCGGCAGCGCGTTGAGGCTGATGCTTACGGCGCCGGTTGCGTAATCTACCGTGCCACTGCCCTCGCCGCTCAGCTCCCCGTTGCCCAGGTCGAGCAGCTCATACCACTTACCCAGCGCCATGAAGCTGACAGAAAGCGTGCCGGGGCGCGGCTTGGCGTCTGCCAGATTGAGCGTGTAGGCAAAGCCACGGCTTGCCAGGGTGATTTCAATTTCACCGGTGATTGACTGACCGGTGACCGCTGCAGCAGGCTGATACGTCAGGCTTGCGCTGCCAGTGAAGGTGCTGGCCCGGTAGGCGTTGAGCTCGCCAGTTTCGTAATCAATAGTGATGCGGGTGAAGCTGTTGGTGCCGCTGCGCCAGGTCAGCTCGCCTTGGCCTTCGTCTGCATACACGCCGCCGTTGATGCTGAGCGACAGGCTACCCAGGGCTGCGCCGTGGGTGATGAAGCTACGGCTCTGGCCGGCCACCACCTGCACAAAGGTCAGGTTGATGGTGCGGCTGTTGGGGCTGGCCGGCACAATGAAGCGCTTGCGCGCGCCGCCGATCTGGTTGACCAGGGCGCTCTCTTTTACGGCGCTGGGTACCAGCTGCGAGTAGACCGAGGCTACATCAATGCTCAGGTCACCGGCGGTAATGTCTGCCGCCAAAGGGCTGATGCCGTAGTAACGGGCCGAGTCTGCTACTTGGGTCGCCAGCACGCGGGCTTTGTCTTCACCTGCCAGATTCTTGGCCGTAGTGCCGGCAGGCACCGCTTGCCCGCCCGGGAACTTGGCAGACAGCGGCGCGCTGATGGTAATGGCCAGGCGGCGACGGGTGAAGTTTACAAAGTTGCCGTTGCCGTAGTCATAGATAAACTCTTCCAGCGTGGGCTCCAGCGCTTGCACGCGCACATACTGGCTGCTGGCACCCGCAACCAACTGGAACACATCGCCCACCTCGGGCACCCGTGCCTCTACGCGCTGAATGCCGGTGATGGCACGCTGGCCGGCGAACTGGTCACCCAGCAGCTCAAACTGCGCAACTGTCGACGGCACCACATAGCCCTCAATGACCGAGCGGGCATCAGAACGCACATCGGTCTGGCTGCCGGAGTTGAACAGCAACACAGCCACACGCGGGTCAGCCGGGGCCTGGGTGACAATGGAGTGCGCACCCAGGTAGGGGTCTGCATTCTCGGTCAGCACGCCGGCGAAAACCTTGCGCAGCGCGATGCGGCCCAAGGTGCGGTCAAGGCGGCTGATATCAGGGAACAGGTTGTTCACCTCGCCGTCTACCACGGCTTCGCCGGTAGCGCGCCCGCCGCCATCATCTTCATCGGTCAGACGCTGGGATTTGAGGATTTTTACGTCATCGACGTTAATGGTCATGTTTTCTCCGGGCAGAAATAAAAACCCCGCTCGGTGGCGGGGTGTATGTCAGGGCTCTGGGTCTGGCTCAGGTTCAGGCGGTGGCGCTACGGTGATCAGCCGCAGGGTCAGCTCATAATCGGTGGCGTCCGGATCCAGCTCCCTGAACACTTGCGTGGCCTTGAGTGGTGGGCCGTCTGCCCGGTTCCAGGCTACATAGTGCTGATCGCCGCGCGGCAGCGTCAGCAGCATGACAGTGCCCAACTGATCCCGCAGCGCCTCCAGCGCGCGCACTGTGGTCAGCGTGAACCAGGCGCCGCCGTTGCTCTGCAGGGTGATGGGCCGGCCGTACAGCTTCACGCCCTGCTGTATCATCAGCGAGCCGGTAAGGCCGCGCTCCTGGCTTTGCTCGATGGCGTCCCATTCGTACTCGTCCACCCATTCCATCTGTTCGCCGGCCAGCGCCGGATCCTCCGCCAGGTCGATGCCTGCGAGTGTCAAAGGCATTACACAGTCCTCAATCCAGCTTGCTCAAGAATGCCCAGGAACGCATCTTCCTGCCCCTCACCCACGGCCACATCCACCGCGCTGCCGCGTGCCGACTCTAGCCGGATTACCCTGCTGGGCTGGGCAGACTGCTGCGCGGCAGGCGCGCTGCCGCCCGGCGGGGCCGCTGCCGCTGGCTGCTCGCGCTGGGCTCGGCGTGTTTCGTTGTTGATGGCCTGCAACACGCTCATGGCTTCGCCCAGGTTGCGTAGAGCCTCATCATTGCCAGCTGCGCGGGCCTCGGCCATTTGCGCCTGCAGCTCACGCTGGCGGCTTTCGAGCCGGCGTTTCTCAATGGCTTCGGTGTTTCCCTGTAGCCGGTCCAGCTCATCGCGCAGGCCATCCAGCGTGGTACGGCTGTTGTTGCCCAGCTCCTGCATGCGCTGGGATGCACTGGCAATGGCCGCGTCCAGCTGCTGCAGCTCGGCATCTTCCAGCAGATCCAGATCCTGCCGGGCCTGCTTGGCTTCGCGCGTGAAGTCACCCAGGGTCTGGGTGCCGGCGTCATACCCCTGCATCAGGGTTTGCAGCGCGGCGGTCTGCTCAAGAAAGCGCTTTTGCAGCTGACGGCTGGCGAACAGCGTTTCATCTGCCCAGCGCGCGAATGGCCCACGGAACTGGTCATCGAGCCCGGCCTGCAGCTCGCCCACCTTCTCATTCACCAGGGCGAGCGATGCCGCCGTACCTTCCAGGCTGCTGGTGTCCAGGTCAATATCGACGCTGCTGATGCCCTTGAGCGAATCGAACGCCTCCAGCGCCTTACTGCTCAGCTCGGCCAGGGGCGACCGGGCGGCGGTCATCACATCGTCAAAGAAGGTGCTGAAGGCATCGCGGAAGACGGCTTGCTGCTCTTCTCGCGCCGCTGCGGCTGCCGCCTCGGCCTCGGCCTGCGTGGCCAGGGCGTCACTCACGCGCTGCAGTTGTTTCTCCAGATTGCTCTGCGCGTCTACCTGGTCGCCAGTGGATTTGGTCAGCTTGGCCTGCTGCTTATCCAGATCCCCCACGGCCTTGGTGTATTCGGCCACGGTGAGCTTGCCATCCTCATACAGCTTGGTGATGGCAGAGCGTAGCTTGCTGATATCAACATCGGTTTTGGCGTTGCCGATGGCCTTCTGCACGCCAGCGAAGTCTTCCAGTTCGGCGATCACATCAGAGAGTGATTTGGCGGTGTTGGCCGCTTCGCCTCCGATGGCTTCCAGCTTGTCGGCAACAATGCCAAGGCCGGCTGCGTACTCCTGCTGGGTGATGGCCCCTTCCTGGTATGCGCGCCGCATAGCAGCGCGCAGGCCTTCCAGCTGGGCAACGGTGCTGGCTGTGTCGATCAGCTTTTGGGCTTCGGCAAAGTCAGCTATGGCCTCGGTGCCGGCAATGGCTGCATCAATGGCAGCATCCTTGATGCGCTGCTGATTGTTGATCAGCTCATCGGCCAGCGCCTGGTTCATCATGCGCTGCTGGTCCGCTTCGGATCTGACCTTATCGGTCACCTCTTTAGCGGCCGAACTCTGGTGGCGAGTGGTGACATCCCAGGCGTCACGAATGCTTTGGCCAGATTCCTGAATCTGATTGACCAGCGCACCCTGCAAACCAGCCATCTCCGCGCGGGCATTGCCGATCCGCTCCTTCAAGCTTTCCAGGTTGAAGGCATCCGCTATGGCTTCACCCGCAGCCATGAAGGGTTCAGCGATGCCACGGGCAAAGCTGACCGCAGCGAGCCCCACCGCAGCAAAGCCCGCGACCAGCCCCTGAAACAGCGTGGTGAATGGCGCGATGAACAACTGCACGCGCATGCGCGCATCATCCAACTTGGTGCCAAAGTCGCTCAGCCAGACGGTGGCTTTGCCCGCCAGTTGGTCAAACTCAACATCAGCCACATCAGTGACGAATGCTTTGACCCGCTCCGATGCCTGTATAAAGGCGTCAGACAGCGCAGTGGCCAGCTGATCGAGCCGGCCATCCTTGTCCATCTGGTCGATGGCATCAGCCACGCCCAGCAGTTGCTGCTTGACGTAATCCAGTGCGCCGCTTTTAGCGATGCGGTCAAGAAAGTCCGACGCCACGTCGCGCAGGTTACTGACGATACCGGTCAGGCGCGTCATATTGGCAGCAGCCGACCCAGCCGCAGCTGTGCCGATCTCTTTGATCAGATCGCTGATTACGTCACGGCCCAACTTGCCCGCGCTGCTCAGCTTCTGCAACTGCTCGGTATTCTTGCCGGTGACCTTCTCCAGCAGATCCCACACGGGTACGCCGCGCTCGACCAGTTGCAGGATCTCTTCACCCTGCAGCTTTTGCTTTGCCCATGCCTGGCCGAGGGCGGACGAGATGCCGGTCAGCTTCTCCATGCCGCCGCCCAGCTTCTCCGACTGGTCGGTGATGGCCTGCAGCGTGTCGTCCATGGGGTCAAGGCCGAACGCCTTGAGCAGCGTGAACGCCTCAGTCACGTCCTGCAGCTGCAGGGGCGTGTCACGGGTGAACTGCTTGATCCACTCGGTAGCCTTCTCGCCACCTTCAATGGAGCCCATCAACGCGGTGAGCTGGGTTTGCATGCCCTCAAACTGGTCGCCGGTAGACAACATCGAATAGATGCCATCGCGCACCAGGTTCAGGCCGCGCTGTACCAGGCCAAAGGCAGCATTGAGCGAGATATAGGCAGCGGCGAAGGCCAGCACCTGTTTGGCGCCGGAGGACATGGCCTGGCGAGCTGCATCTACCCGCGAGCGGTGCTCGGCAGAAGCGCGTGAGACCTTGCGCAGTTCGCGCTCGAGCTTGCGCACCTCGTCGGTATTATCGCCGACCGCGCGTTTGGCTTTATCCAGCTCATCTGCCAGGCGGCGCTCTTCGTTGGCTAGGTCGCGGGTGTCTACTCCAGCGGCCTTGGCGGCGGCTTCCAGCTCAGCCGTTTTGGCGGTGACCTTGTCCAGCTCGCGCGCAACCTTGGCGGATTCACGCTCGGTCTCGCGCAGCGACACCTGCAGCCCCTTGCTGCCTGGGTTTTTCTCCAGCTCCTCACGCAGCTCAGCTGCGCGGCGCTGGGTACGCTCCAGCGTGCTGCGCGCACGGTCTGCCGTGTCACTGGTAGTGCGGAACGCCGTTGCCAGACCTTGGGCTGATTTGGCCTTATCGAACTCATCACGCAGGCCCTGGCTTTTGCCCTGCACGTCCTCAAGCGCCTTGGAGACTTTGCGCGCTTCAGGCGACAACTCGTCTTTGCCACGCAGAATGAACTGAATCAGACGGTCTTTGATGCTCATGGGCTGAATTCCAGGCAAAAAAATGCCCACGCATGGCGGGCTTGATATGGATATGATCTGAGATGGAAATAAAACATTATCTAAGGAGATGGAATGCCTGAACTACAATTCTCATCCACGCTCGTACTCAGTTTGAATGACCTCCTAACAGCCGTAATTGCAGGCACGGTACTTTGGGGGTTCAAGCGTGGCCTCACGAAACTCTTCGACTATCTTCCCCGCGTGTTCATTGGCATGCGCAGGCGCGAGCTAAAAAAGATCAAAAAAGTGAGAGCGAATCGCTATGAAGTACAACGTCAGATAGCGAAAGAAAGCGCCTACTTCACGGTATTTTTGGCCAGCGGCGCGGTTTCTATCGGCCTCGCGATGTTAGTAACCGGTTCTTTACCGCGCAATATCCATATGATTGGCATAATTGCAGTGATGGCTCCAGTCCTCATCGTTGAACTGTTTTGGTTAAAACAACAAGCATACGTACTCGAGCTAACCAAACTTGCTTCCAGGCTATCTCCTAACTTCAAGCCTTGCAGGCCTACTCTCCACGTCCCCGCATTTCGAGCGAGACTGCAGAGAAGAAGGCGCGCTGCGTCATCCAGTTAATTTTGCGCTCTCATTTTCAATGGAAACCATTTGCTGACATGCCCAACCACAGGGCATGTCAGCCGTGCCGACTTTAAGCAGCCAACTCCATCGCGCAGAACTTGCTGATGTCACTCGCAACGATGGTGTCATCGGCCAGCAGCTCACCTGGTGCTTCCAGCTTCAGGTATTCCTGCCCCAGCACCTGCAGCTGGCTGACAACGCCCAGCTTCATGCGCCGCGGGCGCAAGCTAAAGGGCTCGCCGCTCTGTGCGTCGTTAAGGCCCGCAATGTAGATCTCCAGCTCAACAGCCGGGGCGGTCATCATCTGCAGCACGCTGGAGCCACGCGGCGTGTAGCTGGCCTTTACGCCTGCACTGGTGATGTTGGTGGTAGACATCACGATGATGCCGTGCGGATTAAGCAGGTAGTCGGTACCGGCTACCAGCGCTTCATCTGATGCGGTTTTCAGCACCGGCGCGGGCGTCATGTTGGGCAGGTACTTGAACGGGATCAGCTCACCCACTACGCCTTCACAGGCCAAGGGCTCGTCGACAATCGCAGTGGTGGGCACCGCAGTCACCATCGAGCGCGTCACACGAGCGACGTTCTCAGGGGTGAGGTCATACATGCCAATGCTAGATGTCACGTCTGTGATGCGCTCACGTGCGTTACGGTTACCGCCACCGCCACGAAAGTTAGGCAGTGTGACGCGGTTGGTTTGCCAGGAGATGTTGAAAGCATCGCAGTTGCCAATATCCAGCAGTGCGTCCTGGCTCTGGTAGGCGCGAGCATAGATGATGCCCTCGCCGATAAACGAGCGGTCTACTTGTGCCATGGTTGGTCCCTCGGCTTATTGCTTGGCAGCGGGCTCGGCCTTTTCAGGCTCCGCGGCTGGCTTGGCGGTTTTAGTGGTGGGCTTGGGTACAAACCCGTGCTTGATGGCGTGCGCTGCCACATCGGGTGGCAACTCTTGCTCACCCTTTTTGAAATGCAGCACTTCACCGCCCGTGGCGTAATGAAACGCCTGGGTGACATTGTGTTTAGGCATGATGCCTCCGGTTATTTCAGGGATTGAACGTAGGTGATTTGCAGCGGTAAAACGTGGGCGGCCCACACGCGACCAGGGCCAGGGGGTAGCGGCGACTCAGACTGAAACGCCACTTTCTGTACGCCTTCAGTGGTTAAGCCCGCCTTGGTGCCCGCCAGCGCAACCTTGACGCTCAGACGCGCCGCACGCAGCGCAGGCGCAAAGGCCCGCACTTTGGTTACCGCGGTGATATTGATGGTGGTTTGTTCGCGCACACTGCCATGCCCGACGCGCTCCAGCTCCTGCGTGTCGCCGGGTTGCAACACGATGAAATGATCAGGCAGTTCCGAATCAGCAGCATCGAGCACGCGCAGTACGCTGTCTTCAAACACCAGCCCACCAAAAGCAGGCACCGCTGCCAGCAGCAGCTCCAGCTCTGCGAGTACCAGGCTTTGCACATCGAGTGGCATATCAGGGCCTCACGTAGAAGGTGATTAGGTGGCCGTCGTCGGATTCAATGCCATCCAGGTGCCAGCGCTTGGCGGCCAGGTCGGCAATGGGCTCTTCCACGTTACTGACGAATGCGCCCTTGCGGTCATAGCTGCCCAGCAGCGCCTTGCGCACGCAGATGGTAACCACGCGCTCGACAAAGCCCTGCTCGCTGATCCGCTCAACATCCTGCTCGACAATGGCGTCTACCCCAACCACAGCCACCGCACCGGCAGCTGTGAGCAGGTCAATGCGCCCATCCTTGAGCGACGACATCACGCTGTCGTCCATCTCGTTGGTCAGGTCTGCGAAGCTGGCCATGGTTAGATGGTCAGTTCACGCACCGCCAGCGGCTTGGTGCAGATGTGCAGCGGGTTGGACTGCGCTTCACCGGCGATGCCCTTATCAAAAGGCAGGCGCTCCAGCTTGGCGTAGTACGGTAGGCCTTCGGTGTTAACCACCTCCATGTAGTCCGCCGGGGCAAACGCAGAGATGAACAAACCCGGCACACCTTCAGGCACGAGCTTGGCGCGGTCAGTGGCAACAAAGGGTTGGCCGTTAACCTTGCCGCGATAGCGTTCCCACAGGATGCCGCCAAACACGAACGCCTGCCGGCGGTCACCGCGCAAGGTGCTGGCACCTTCGCTGGTCAAATAGGCTTCACGCACGTTCTTGTGGCTGATCAGCTTGTTCCAGAACGCCTGACCACACCATGCATGGGCGCCTGCGCCGCTGAGATTACCCAGCGCATCTTCCTGCAGGTCGAGCACCTCGACGCACTTCACGCTCACGTCTGTGTCGGGGTTATCGAGCTCGAATGAAAACGCCTTGGGTCGCGTCAGGCCAAAACGCTGGTAAATATCCAACAGCACGTTCTTACCGTCCGCATCCAGCACCAGACCATTAATAGCGCCTACGCGCTGGTATTCGTGCGTAGTGTCCAGCTGCATCTGGCATTTTTGCAGGCGGCGCTCAACCACGCGCTGAGCTTGTTGCAGCTCAGTGGTGCTGCCGACCGCGCGGATGCCTTGAATCTCATCCGCCAGAATCTGGAAGACTTGCGGCAAATGCACAGTGTTGAACGGGATCAACTGACGCTTGTCGGCCAATACCGCCATACCTACGCCGCCGCGTGCAGCTGCTGGCACCAATGCCAGGGTGGTGCCGTCTTTTTCGATCTGGACGGTGGTGCTGTTCACACCTTCTTCTTCAAACAGGCCAGATGCGCCGATCTGGCCCGGCACTTGTGGCTCGTCATTGATCACGGCAAGCAACGCCGGAACGCTGAAGGCCTCATCTTCAAAAATGGAAATCTCAGCCATGGTGGGCTCCTAGCAATAAAAAACCCCGCAGCTGCGAGGTTTTGAGGGGTTGGTGTTTCAGGTCAGGTTAGGGCCGAATAACGATGCCCAAAGCCTGAAGATCAGCAGCGCCGGCGACATCCATGCCAGTAAGCAGGCGCTCTACTACCTCTGCGTCACGCACTACGCCAACAGCCAGGGCGTCAGTTTCAGTAGCGTCCACAGAGCCATAGAGGATCGCCGATGCGGCGCGGCGGCCATCGTTGGCGCCGTCGTCGTCATAGGGCACGTATTCACCCAGGTTTGCGGTCACGGCCAAAGTGAAGCTGTCCCCTTTGACAAAATCAGCGCTGCCCGCTGCTACCGTGAAGCCCAGGCCTGCGGCCTCGAAGGCTTCACCAACTTGCCCGCTACCAATCACGTTGTCGCCAGGGCCGATTACATCGAAGCTCCCTGCACCTGCAGCCGCTTTGGTAATGCTGAGCGTGTAGGTTCCAGAAACAGCGGTGCTGGTTACTGCAATAGTGCCTACAGTGCCATCACCGGTGTTGCCACCTTCCGGGGTCGCCATCATGGCATTGGCAGTTGTGATCGCAGCCAGCAGGGTGCCGGCCAGCACAATGCCCGCTCCAGCAGCGATCACGATATTGGCGCGGCTGCGCTGACCGTTGGCCTCCGAAAGGAGGAACTCGCCGGTGTGTACGCGTTCAGTTTTAATGCTCATGCTTGCGCTCCTTTCGAGGCGGTTTTGTTACGTCGAGCCGCGTAAACGGCGCTCGGGTTAACAGCCTTAACGCTTGGCGCTGGCTGATCATCCACCGGAGGGTGGTTGTTGATTTCAACCTGGCCGCTGTTGGCAACCAGCTTGTCGAACAACTTGCCGCGCGCCACATCCGGCGTCAGGCCGTCCTTGATGAATCCAGCGGCCAGATCGGGCTGCTTGGCCATGATGCAAAGCGCCCGCACATCCTTGGCTTGCTTTACAGCAGCACGCACGCTGGCTTCATCCTTAAGGCCGCTTGCCTGGATGATCACTTGCGCCTGGTCGGCAATGCCGGCTTTGGCGCACTCCGCCGTGGCCAGCGCAGCAAGCGCGACCATGTCTGGCGGGTCGTCTTCCGGATCCGGTTCAGATTCTGGCTCTGGCTCTGGCTCTGGCGGGTCAGCGGGCGGCTCAGCCATCTGGGCTTTAACCGCGTCTGGCATGTTGTTGTAACGATTGAGGATGCGCAGGCTCGATGCGTTGTTCACACTACCGGCGCCGCTGAGCACCTCATCAACAAAGCCTTGGTCTTTGGCCTCTTGTGCCGTTAACCAGGTTTCCGCGCTGATCATACGGCGCAGCTCTGCATCGTCCACATTCAGCGTGCGGTGCTTAAAGCTGGCCACAATGCCTTCAACCATTTGATCCATGATGTCAGCGATCTTGCGAAACTCTTCGCTGTCGCCAGCGGCGAAGGTCCAAGGGTTGTGCATCATCAACATGGCGTTGTCGTGCATCTGCACGCGATGCGCACCCATTGCCACCACGCCGGCAGAGCTGAGCGCAAAGCCGTCAATGCGTGCGGTTACGCGCTCGCCGAGGCGCTGCAACGCGTTGTGAATGGCGAAGCCGTCACCCATCTCACCGCCGATGCTGTTGATAGCAATAACGATCTGGCGCTGCCCATCGTCGGCCGCCTTCAGGTCATCGACAAACTGCTTGGCGGTAACGCCCCAAGTGCCAATCTCGTCGTAAATTTCGACTTCAAGCGGCTTGCTGGTGTCATCTGCCAGGTTGCTGATGCGATACCAGCTGCCGTCTTTGCTGGCATCGCCGGTGCCTTTGTTCATGATCTTCCAGGGCGAAGAGGCAGCCGCAGCCATCGCCATGGCAATCATGCATTGCCGGTGTTTCTTCATGGTTAGGGTTCCTCTTCGTTGGTGTTCTTGTTGCTGGTTTCCGTCTCGGCGGAGGTGTCGACCTTGTAGGCAAGGCCGAGCCGTTTTGCCCGTTCGTTGTCCTGGGCGTTTTCGTTATCGATCACCTCGGCGTCGTAGCCTGTGCGCAATGCATGTTCGCTTCGGCTCAGCAGACCGCCGCCAATCTCCAGCAGCTTGCCCTGCACATCCTGTACGGGGTGGTGATACGCCCAACCGTGCGGAATCCAGCGCGTGCGCAGGTAGTCGCGCCGCTTTGCTGACTCTGCATAGTTCGGTAGATCAATCGCGCCTGACAACACTGCGACGTCGAGCCACGCAGCCCGCACCGGCCTGCACAGCTGGTGCACATAAACCGAGAATTGCAGTTGCTCAATGCGGCGCCGGAAATCATTGAGCAGAATCCGCAGCACCCTGTCGCTTACGTCTTTCATGTCGCCGGTCAGCAACTCATACGGCAGCTCAACACCAGCAGCAGCGGCCTGCAATTGCTGCCGCATGAAGTCCACGTAGGTGTTGCCCGCATCTGGCGGGTCAGAGAACTCGACCTTCTCGCCTTCCAGCAGCTCCTGCATGGAGCCCGGCTCAAGCGCGACCATGGGCGTGCCATCGACATCGGTGGTCAGCGGCTCACCTGTCACGGCATCCAAACCGGGTGGACCTTCCGACGCGGGCTTTACGATGAAGCCAGCAAACAAGTTGCTCACCTCTTGCCGAAACAACACTGCGTCATCGTAGTTATCCAACGAGCGCAACCGCAGCAGCACGGGTGCCAGGCGCGGGATGCCTCGCAGCTGACCCGCCTCCTGTACCTCGTAGATATGCAGCACCTGGTCTGCGGGTATCCGATGCAGCATGTTGAAGCCGGCCAAGTGCGCGTTGGCATCGCCGGGGTTCTGCTGGTACATCCAGTAAGCTGCGCGCCGGCCCACGGCATCGAACTCAATACCGGCCCGCACTATGTTGCCGCGACGGGTTTTGAAGTTGCGGTCAATAGGCACAAATTCAGCCGGCAGAATCTGCAGTTGGAAGGGCACAACAAAACCGTCTGTATCTCGGCGGTAGCGGTACCGCACAAAGCATTCGCCAGACTCCTCAACCATGCGACCAATCAGCGCCTGCAAGCCGTAAAAGTCTGTGCGGTCATCGGCGTCTGCTTCGTCTGCCCAGTCTTCCCAAAGCTCCTGTAGGGCGCTGCGAATCGCCTCATCCTTGATTTGTGGCCTTGGCGTAATGCCTGTGCCGATGATGTTGGTGACCCGCTTGGTTATAGCGCTTAGCGCGTAAGGGTCATTCCGCACCGCAGCCCGGCTACGCCTGCGCAGCAGCGGTAGTGCGGGTAGCGACACGCTATTGATCGCCACATCGGGGGCGTCCCAGCCTTTTGCACGGCGACCGGTACCGGCTCCCTCGTAGCTATTGCGGATACGTTTGGCTACTAGTCGTTGGCGGCTCATCGAATTCCTTTGCCCCCGTGGTAAAGCCGCGTAACCCTAGACCGACCAGAGTTGGCGGCAGCTTCGCGGGCAGACTGTTTGATGTATTCAGACTCCAACATCCGCAAGCTGGCCAGCTCGGCCCGTTGCAGCTCGCGGTCGCCCTTGCGCATCCGCTGGCCTTTTTGCAAGACCTCATCTATCTGCGCCCGAACACTGTCCAGGCGCTGCTGTGCAGTGCTCATCGTGTGCCTCATGAACTATCGACGGTTTAGATAACCGCTGCGGGAAGAGCGCCGCTGCGTCGGCTTGGCCGGAGCTGCGGGCGTTTTTGGTTGCTTCGCTGGCGGCTGCGCATCGTCCGCCTGTTGCTCATCGTCGCTCGTGGTCTGGCTGGCCGGCTCAGAGAACAGGCTGCGCTGCGTAAATGCTGCCCGCAGCCCTTCCCAGTCCACTGACGTATACCGTGGAATCCCCAGGTAATGCGCCATCGCAAGGTTGTACACCAGCAAGTCCAGTGCTTCGTTTCGCTCAGCTTTAGCCTTTGTCCATTCCTGACGTTTAAAGCCTTTTACGTAACGGGTGATCTTCCGTTCGGCTACGCATTGGTCATAAAAGTCAGCAGGCAGATCCTTGGAAAAATGCAGCGCACCCGGG